>ERZ650302.7-NODE-7-length-83665-cov-13.867480_pt1 | contig 83665 bp, 67 predicted proteins | sample MGYA00376238_ERZ650302 | MGnify/ENA primary metagenome ERZ650302 (study PRJEB26733, sample SAMN07839298) | wastewater metagenome | biome: urban; feature: wastewater treatment plant; material: waste water | place: USA: North Carolina | collected 2016-04-28 ... | reverse complement strand
ATAAATGTACAAATCTGGCTTGGGCATTTCTTTATAAATGATAGAAAAAAGGGTGTGGTACAAACGGTACTCGTCTTCTGCCAAAGTGATTTTTGCGAAAATTAGCGATTTGAAAATATGATAATCGGCTACGACAAAATCTTTGAACAAATCGAATTGCGCCAAATCGTCTGACAACTGTTGGTACCTGTCGGCAAGAAAAGACATTTCGAGAGGAAAAGCGTAACGGTTTTGGTCTTTATAAAACTTTGGCAAAAAGGGATTGTCCGCAAAGCGTTCTAATACTGTTTTGGCATTAAAATCTTCGGCGATTTTGTTCGCTAATGTTGTTTTTCCCGCTCCAATATTCCCTTCGAATGCGATGTAATTGTATCTTTCTAGAGGAATGCTGCTCAACGGCGTAGGGATTGTCGCTACGGCTTGACATATACTATTGTCGGTTGTTTCGACAATTAATTCGGGGACAGATTTTTTGAAAATTGGGTGTATCCAATTCAATTGTAAGTCTCGAAATGGCAATAAGACAAAATTTCGGTCTTGCATTAGTGGATGAGGCAATTGTAGTTTTTCGGTATCCAGTACTATTTCATCATAAGCAATAATATCAATATCGATACTTCTAGCGGCATAGCCTACTGTAGCCGTTCGAACGCGACCTAAACGCTTTTCTATTTTAAGAATTTTGCTTAAAACTTGGGATGGAGAAGCAGTAGTATGTAAAACTAAGGCGCAGTTGTAAAAAGGTGTACTTTCAAAACCCCAAGCTGGTGATTCATAAACTGGGGAGATTTTTAAAACGGTACCTACCTCAAGATGCAATACATCAATACATTGGATAATGGTTTCTAACCTTTGCCCCTGATTACTACCTAACGACAATACGACTTGATGCTGTGACTTCATAATAGGTACAAATTAAGGAAAAGAAAATTAAAATCACTACTGATATAGAAGCAGATTATTTTGAAAAAAGAAATTTAAATCTACTTTTGTAACAATATAATTAGGTTATAGACTTATTGATAAAAAATAACTAACTATGAGATTTTTAGGAAATGTTTTGGCTACCGTTATTGGTATTTTTGTTTTTATGATGCTTTCTTTCTTTGGAATCATCCTTATTGGAGTCATTTTTGGAGGCGATTCTGAAACTGTTGAAGTTGAAAACAATTCAGTTATAGAACTAAATTTATCTGATATTTCTGATGACTATGCTGGAAAATACTCAGACCCTTGGGTTACGGCTTTTTCTGAAAGAAAAAAAATTGGTTTGACTGATGTTATCAACGCTATAGAAATAGCAGAAACCGACGATGCCATTAAGGGAATTTCTATCCTAAATACCAATTCTAGTTTAGGAATGGCACAAAGTAAAGAGCTTCGTGACGCATTGAACCGTTTTAAAAAATCAGGAAAATTTATTTATTCCTATGCTAATAGTTATTCTCAAAAAGAATATTATTTAAACTCTGTTGCCACTTCAATTTACATCAACCCAATTGGAGAATTAGATTTCAAAGGATTGTCGACTGAGGTTATGTTTTTTAAAGATTTTCAAGAAAAGTCAGGTTTAAAGATGGAAGTAATTCGTCACGGAAAATACAAAAGTGCTGTTGAACCTTTTCTAGAAAACAAAATGAGTGATGCGAATAAGGAACAAACGATGGCATTGCTAAACGGAATTTGGACAAACATTGTAGAAGACATTTCGAAAAGTAGAAATATTCCAGTAGAAAAATTAAATACAATTGCAAACGGTCTTTTGGCTAGAACCCCAGAAATGGCCAAAGCGCAAAATCTTATTGACTACATTGCTTATGAAGATGTCTACCATAACGCCATCAGAAAGGTATTAAAAGTCGACAAAGACGAGGATTACAACACGGTCTCTATTGCCGATTACACCCAAAAAACAACTACTACTTCTGTGAATATGGATTCCAATGATGCTATTGCAATCGTATATGCTCAAGGAGAAATTGGTAGCGGCGAAGGTGATGTAAACGAAATTGGAGAAGGCTCTATGAGAAGGTCTCTTCAAGAAGCCAGAAAAGATGACGACATCAAAGCAATTGTTTTGCGTATCAACAGCCCTGGTGGAAGTGCCTTAACCTCTGACTTAATCTGGAGAGAAATAGAATTGACAAAAAGAGTAAAACCTGTTGTAGTGTCTATGGGTAATTATGCCGCTTCAGGCGGATATTATATTGCTTGTAACGCCAATACTATCTTTGCTGAAAAAAATACCATTACAGGCTCTATAGGCGTATTTGGAACACTACCTAACTTCTCTGTTGCTGCGAACCGCTACGGCATCAATACTGAACAAGTTAGAACTCACGAAAACGCATCGAATTATAGTCCGTTTGTACCAATGGACGAAAAGTTTAAAGCTATAACGCTAGAAGGTGTAGAAAATATCTACGCTACCTTTATTGGTCACGTTGCAGAAGGTCGTAAAATGACTACTGCCCAAGTTGATGCTATTGGTCAAGGTCGTGTTTGGACTGGTTCTGAGGCAGTAAAAATTGGACTAGTAGATAAAATTGGCGGCTTGAGAGAAGCAATAGCCGAGGCAGCAAAATTGGCCAAAATTAAATCGTATAGCACGGTGAACTACCCAGAATATGAGAAAAATTTTGAGGATATTTTTGCTAATTTCCCGTTTGCAAAATCAAAAATGGCTTTTATAAAAGAAGAAATTGGCGAAGAAAATTACCAATTGTTGCAAGAAATTAAGCGTATCAAACAACGCAAAGGAATACAAGCTATAATGCCTTTTGAAATATCTATTCAATAAATTCTACCCCCAAATACAAAACTTAGCCTCCCCAAAGAAACTGATCTATGGTAAAGAAAATAATAAAAATTGTTGGAATCGTATTGCTTGTACTTATAGTAGCGGCGTTTACCATTCCTTACTTATTCAAAGACCAAATTAAGGCAAAAATTAGCCAAACCATCAACGAAAGTGTCGATGCAAAAGTAAACTTCAAAGAGGCCGATTTGAGCTTGTTTAAAAATTTTCCAAATGCAAATATTAGCATTCAAAAATTAACAATTATCAACAAAGCTCCTTTTGAAGGTGACACTTTGATGGCTATGGAAGAATTGAATTTGAAAATGTCTTTAATGGAGCTTTTCAACGATGAAACGGAGCCGATGAATATTCAAGGAATCTCTACCAAAAATGGTCTTATTAATATCATTTTTAATAAAGATGGTTTGGGAAATTATGATATTGCCTTGAAAAACAAAGGACCAAAGGAAGATAGCAAAAGCAAACCATTGGCACTTAAAATAAAAGGCTATGAAATCGAGAATTTAAAATTCAAATTCACAGACGAAGGCTCTAAAATTAAAATGATATTAGATAGTATCAATCATACTGGAACAGGAGATTTCACTAATGAAATTCTAGATTTAGATACAAAAACTACCACTAAGGTTTCTTTCTCGATGGACAAAATGAACTACATCAACAATGTAGCACTGTCATTGGATGCTGTACTTGGAATTGACTTGAAAAATAGCAAATATACCTTCAAAGAAAACAAAGCCAAAATCAACGATTTACCACTTGAATTTGATGGTTTTATTCAATTAGTATCCGCTGGACAACTATTCGACTTACGATTCAAGACTCCTACTTCTTCCTTCAAAAACTTCTTAGGACTTATTCCTGCAACTTACAGAAGCAGTATTGAAAACGTAAAAACCTCTGGTGAATTTACGGTAACTGGTTTTGCAAAAGGATTAAAATCTGACACAAGCATCCCTAAATTCAATATTGCCATTGCTTCAAACAATGCTTCTTTTCAATATCCAGACTTGCCAAAATCTGTCAAAAACATTGTTATTGACACTAAAATTATTAATGAAACTGGACTAGTAAACGACACTTATGTCAATTTAGACCAACTTTCTTTTTCGATTGATCAAGATGTTTTTAGCACGAAAGCCAACATTAAAAATATAGCCACAAATGCGTTGATTGATGCTTCTTTGAAAGGCACAATTAATCTTGGTAATCTTTCTAAAGCTTACCCAATACAACTAGACAAACCACTTTCTGGTATTTTAAAAGCCGATGTAACAACGAAATTCGATATGGCTTCTGTAGAAAAAAGTCAGTATCAGAACATTAATAATGCTGGTAATTTGAGCTTAACCGGATTTAAATACACCGATGAAAACGGCAAAAGTATGAACATCAACAGTGCCAAAATCCAATTCAATCCCAGTCGTGTGAATTTACAAGAATTCAAAGCAACAACAGGAAAAAGCGACCTTAGTATAACTGGAGTCTTGGATAATTTTTATGGTTTTGCTTTTAGAAATCAAGAGCTAAAAGGAAACTTTACAATGAATTCAAACCAAATTTCGGTAGCAGATTTCATAAGCACTACTGCACCAACAAAAACAGAAAGTAAGGAAGCTCCAAAAACAGAAGCGATGAAAATCCCTGCTTTCTTAAATTGTAGCTTGACTGCAAAGGCAAAAACTGTTCTTTATGACAACTTAACATTGAAAGATTGTGCTGGGAAATTGATTGTAAAAGACCAAACGGTTACCTTACAAAACGTTATTACTTCAGTTTTTGGTGGGCAAATCGGCTTGAATGGTATGGTATCAACAAAAGAGAAAACTCCAAAATTCAACATGGATTTAGGACTTAACAAAGTTGATATTGCTCAAACATTCACTCAACTAGACATGCTAAAGAAAATTGCTCCAATTGCTGGTGCCGTGAGCGGAAAATTGAATTCTACCATTAAATTATCTGGTAACCTTAATGCCAATGAAATGACTCCTGATTTAAAAACAATATCAGGTGATTTACTAGGGCAATTACTTTCGACTACAGTCAATTCAAGCAACTCTACATTATTGAGTGCATTAGATAGTAACATCAAATTTATTGATTTAAAAAAATTAAATCTAAACGATTTAAAAGCAGCAGTTAGCTTTAAAGACGGAAAAGTAACCGTTAAACCATTTGATATTAAATACCAAGATATCAAAGCAACCATTGGAGGTACACATGGTTTTGACCAAGCTATGAATTACAACATTAAATTTGACGTACCTGCTAAATATCTAGGAACAGAGGCCAATGCTCTTATCGCTAAACTCTCACCTGCTGATGCCTCAAAATTAGAAAATATTCCAATTAACGCATTACTTAGCGGAAGTTTCACCAATCCTAAAATCTCAACAGATATGAAAAGTGCAGTTGGGAATTTAACCAATCAATTGGCGAATCAACAAAAAGAAAAATTAAAAAAACAAGGTACTGCTGCTTTAACTGATTTAATCAACAAAAGCAGTAAATCCAAAGACACCACTAAAACAGCAACTTCTAAAGAACAAAAAACAGAAGTTCTTAAAGAAAAAGCAGGAAAATTGATTAATGGCCTTTTTGGAAAAAAGAAGGAACAATAACACCGACCCTAAAGAAAGAAGCCTCAAATAATTTGAGGCTTCTTTTCTATATGGCTATCTGAACCACATAGCCTTCGTAACTGCGAACATTAAAAACGGTTCCGTCTTGAAACAACAAATATTGGCCTTTCACGCCAATGAGTTGCCCTTGATAAAAAGGCGTCTTATCTAAATTCAAGCTATTCACTTTGGCAGGATAAGCGGCTACTGGATAATGCATAGCAATAATTTCATTTTTTTCTAAACTAAAATATTCGCGAACTTCATCTGGCAGCCAAGCTTGAACCTTTGCCTTTTCTTGAACCAAATCTACGGCGTCATAAGTATTGGTCAACATTTTTCGCCAATTGGTTTTGTCTGCAAAATGATTTTTTAGCGCGACCTCTGTAATTCCTGCCAGATATCGATTTGGAACCTCAACTACTACTATGGCTTCTTCGGCGCCTTGGTCAATCCAACGCGTGGGCATCTGAGTTTTGCGGGTTACGCCAACTTTTACCTCACTCGACAAAGCTAAATAGACAATATGTGGTTGTAATTGCACTTTTTCTTCGTAGGCCAAATCTCTGTCTTCTATTCCTAAATGTGCGGTACTTAATTCGGGTTTCATAATCCAATCCCCCACTGCTGGACTTGAATAAAAACAGTCGTAACAAAATCCTTGACGAAATATTTTTTTCTTTTTCCCGCAATTCAAACATTGATATCCTAGAAATTGAATGCTTATTTCTTTATTCAAAAGTTGATTGATATTTAAAAAACTGGATTCAAAAACTAAATAATATTGAATAGGATTGCCTATTTCGGTTGGCATTTTGGAGAGTACACCTTCGTAAGTCATATAAATTGGTCCCCTAACTCCTAAAGACAGAATTAGATTTGCGGAAATATTAAGATTATTAAAAAAAATGTTATTTTTGATAAAATTACAAATTAGAAATTGGAATCCAATTTTTATAAATATTATTTCATCCCCTAATTTGCTTAAAGAATTAGGGAGCTAATCCTACTCTATCATGCCATTATCTATCATCAACTCTATTGCTTCTTGGTTTTTAAAACAACGAATCCATCAAATTGAATTGTTTTTAAAATATCCTAATGAAGTTCAAGAAGAATTGTTAATGAATTTACTCCGCTCTGCAGAAAACACAACAGTCGGAAAACAATATGATTATGGCTCCATAAAATCGTATGCTCAATTTGTAGAACGCGTTCCTATTTCGAGTTATGAAGACCTAGAACCATTAATAGAACGAACACGTCAAGGAGAACAGAATGTACTCTGGGAAACTCCAATAAAATGGTTTGCAAAATCCAGCGGTACTACTAATGCTAAGAGTAAATTTATCCCAGTTAGTAATGAAGCTTTAGAAGATTGCCACTACAAAGGCAGTAAAGATTTGCTTTGTTTGTACCTAAACAACAATGAGGACTCGGAAATGTTTTTAGGGAAAAGCCTTCGCCTTGGAGGAAGCTCACAAATTTACGAGAACAACAATACCTTCTTTGGTGATTTATCGGCCATATTGATAGAAAATATGCCTATTTGGGCTGAATTTAGTAGCACTCCAAGTAACAAAGTTTCTTTGATGAGTGAATGGGAAACAAAAATGAGTGCCATCATTAACGAAACAATCACTGAGAATGTTACTAGTTTTGCTGGTGTCCCTTCTTGGATGCTAGTGTTAATGAACAAAGTTTTGGAACGAACTGGAAAAAATCACCTAATGGAAGTTTGGCCAGACCTTGAAGTATATTTTCACGGAGGCGTAAGTTTTGACCCTTACCGAGAACAATACCAAAAGATTTTACCAAAGAACAACTTCAAATATTACGAGATATACAATGCTTCTGAGGGATTTTTTGCCATTCAAGATTTAAATTATTCAAGTGATTTACTATTGATGCTTGATTACGGGATTTTTTATGAGTTTATCCCAATGGACACTTTTGGTACACCAAACCAAAAAGTGGTGCGCTTATCACAAGTAGAATTATTTAAAAATTATGCGATGGTTATCACTACTAATGGTGGTTTATGGCGCTATTTGATAGGCGATACCGTTCGATTCACCTCACTGAGCCCTTACCGAATCCGAGTTACGGGAAGAACAAAACATCATATCAATGTTTTTGGCGAAGAACTAATGGTCGAAAATACAGACCAAGCTTTGGCGAAAGCCTGCCAAGAGACACAATCTGAAATTGTAGATTATACTGTAGCGCCTATTTTTATGGAAGGCAAGCAAAAAGGTGCTCACGAATGGATGATTGAGTTTAAAACACCACCAAAAGACCTAACACTTTTTCATAAAATTTTAGACTCCACGCTACAATCCTTAAATTCTGATTACGAAGCCAAACGCTACAATAATATGACACTAAATCCTTTGGTCATCAATGTAGCAAGAGAAAATCTGTTTTATGATTGGCTTAAACAAAGAAATAAAGTGGGCGGGCAAAACAAAATCCCACGTCTTTCAAACCAAAGAGAGTATTTAGAGCAGTTACAAGAATTAAATATCTAAATTAATGGGATCCCAAAACCTATTATTAGTTAACTTCCACTCTAAAACCATTGATGGTTCCATTAACATTCTTTTTAATCACGATGCTTCTTAGTTCACAGCTAATTCTTGTGAAGAAGCCTACCAATTCATTATAATTCAAAAAAACGTTTTACAGAGAAACAATCAGGAAAGCAAGAAATGAATGCATTAACTAAAAACCTGATTTTTAAGCAATTGATTGTCAATTTTTATTTTATTGACACAAAAAATAGAAACAAAAGACATCCAAATGCAACTCAACATTTCATTAAGTCCTATAGAGAAAAGAAAAGGCCATATTAAAAACGCATTGCTAAAAGATAAGGGAAGGAGCAATGAAAAAGTAGAAGAAGCTAAAAGGATAGGTTTGTTTTAAATTTTAACTAAAAACCGTACTTTTTTAACACAAAAACCGTAAAATGGTATTTTAAAAAAAAACGTAATTTGTGAATAAAAAACTTTAATCATTATTTAATAATAATAATTTAAAAAAAATAAAAAATTAGTGGACGGTACATCAATTTAATCTAAAAAACAGTACCTAAAGTTATCGTCCTGTGGAAATCACAAAAAAAAAGGGGAATTCTAATTTATTATGAAATTTATCAAATTTTTATGTTAGCCTCTAGTTTTAATAATTGCTCTCGCATGTAATTCAGAGGAAGTTGATGTTAAAAAAGAAAAATTTAATTCAACTATTGAATCTTCTCAGAAGTTATATCTTGAAATGATGAAGACTCAAGATTATGAGAAATACAAAGAAGCACGAAATTCATTTGTTGCAAAATTGGATAATAAACTTATATTTTTAAAAACAAAAAAAGATTACATGAAATGGATTTCAAATAATCTTTCTAGTACTAAATTTTCTTCCTCCTCAGAATTTGAAGTCTTACTTGATATTATGGTTTCAAAATATACCATCTTAATGAAAAACAACCCTAAGCTATATTCTTATATTATAAAAGCTGATGAAAAGCAATTTTTAACAATAGTAAAACCTAGTCTAGGGAAACTTCCATTAACTTTTAAAATGAACTCCTGCGCAAATACATGTATGGATGCTTGTGACGCAACTCTAAACAATATTGAAAGTGGCTATGGATTACTTTATGCTCAATATGGAGGAAATGCTTTTACAAATGCAATTATAGACGCAATGTATTGGTCAAATTATAGCAGTGCAATTGATGATTTAAATAGCTGTATGTCATCTTGTTAATTTATTATGAAACTTAAAATAACTTCCTTTTTTATATTCATTTTTTTAAATGTTTATGGGCAATCTTCTGATTTATTAATAAATAATAATTCTTATAAACAAGGATTATCTTATGACGAATTAAATACAGCTTGTAAAAAATACATAGAAATGATGGAGACTGAAACCTATCAACTTTATGAAGAAAAAACCAAGACATTTGCAATAAAAATGAATAATACGTTAATTAATGCGCCATCAAACTTTTGGGACAAAAACGCTTTTTTAAAATGGTTAAAATCAAATATCAAAAACACACAATTTAATACAACTGAAGAAGCCGAAGCCTACATAGATGATATGACTTCAGTATCAGATAAAATGATCAAAGAAAATAAAGAACTTTATGATATGATATCAAGAGCAACAAAAGAACAAATTATAAAAATAAGAAAACCATTTTTTGACAAAACAAAATATACTGCTACTTCGAAGAGAGATTAAATAATCATAATAAAAACCACTTTATTAATTTTTACTTTAAATTATCTATAAAAGCCCTGAGACTACCTCCTAATCTCAGGGCTTTACTATTTTAACTTAGTGCTGGTTTTTTATCTATTCTTCTTTGACTTCGTCATAATTTACCATCCAATTCACGCCAAATTTATCAGTACACATTCCGAAATACGCTCCCCAAAAAGTATCGGTCATAGGCATCACTATACTTCCGTTTGCGGATAAACCATTGAAAAACCTATCGGCTTCTTCACGGCTCACCGTATTGATAGACACTGACATGTTCTGCCCAAAAGTAACTGCACCCGAAGCACTATTACTATCGCTTCCCATTAAAACCGAATGAGCTCCTATAGGTAAAGAAATGTGCATAATTTTGTTACTGTCTTCCTCAGACAACGATGGATTTCCATCACCCGAAGGCATATCACTAAATCTTCCGACATAAGGAAACTCTCCTCCAAAAACGGATTGGTACAACAAAAAGGCTTCTTCACAATTGCCATTAAAAATTAAATAAGGATTGATTGCTGTCATATAATATGTTATTTAGTTTCTGAGAGTTGTTTTACAAGGGCTAAACCTTTAGGGAAAGTATCTTCAAAATACTGCTGATATTGCGCTAAACAGTCCATCGTAGTTTCGAGCAAAACGCCATCGGATGTTGTTGTTAATCTGTACGTTTCCATAGCTCCTGTCCATACTTGCGTTGCTTCATCTATAGGCATTTCTTGAAAGTTTTTCAATTCTCCCAAATGCTTAAAAGCCATATACTCATATTCTAGTTTTGTTTGGATGAGACTATTCATTCCTTCGCCAGTAGGAGATAAAAAATGAATTTTACTTCCCTCTTTCCAATCACTAACAGCATAAGTGCCTTCACAAAAAGCTGACGTCCATTGTCTGTAAGTAGCATCATCCCATAAAACAGCCCAAATTTTTTCTTTTGGAGCCTGTATCAAAATTGAAAAATGTAATGTTTCCATTGTAGTATACTTTACCTTAATCGATTGGCAGAATTAAAGTTACCTTTTTTAATTGACTCTCCTTTAAAAAAACATAACTTTTCCTTTGATTTTTTTACAATAGATAGTAATTTCGGCACCTCTCGGGATGTAGCGCAGCCTGGTAGCGTACTAGCATGGGGTGCTAGGGGTCGCTGGTTCGAATCCAGTCATCCCGACTTCTTTAAATCAAAAATCCCATTTACCAAGTGTAAATGGGATTTGTTTTTTTTATAAAGCGACTATTCTTGCATCATATCAATGTGTCGGTCATGATAGCCTAATAAATACAAGACTCCATCTAATCCTAAACTTGAAATGGAAGTCGAAGCACTTTCTTTTACTTTTGGTTTAGCATGGAAAGCAATTCCTAGTCCAGCTAAATTCAGCATAGGTAAATCATTGGCACCATCACCAACGGCAATGGTTTGGTTAATATGAATGCCTTCTTTTTCAGCAATAGCCTTTAAGTATTCGGCTTTCTTTTGACCGTCTACGATTTCTCCCAAATAATTTCCCGTTAACTTACCATCTTTTATTTCTAATTGATTGGCATACACATAATCAATGCCCAGTTCTTTTTGCAAATATTCTCCAAAATAAGTAAACCCTCCTGATAGAATAGCTGTTTTATATCCATAATACTTCAAGGCCTTCATCAAGCGATGAGCCCCTTTGGTTATTGGAAGATTGATGGCTACATTTTGCAATACTTCTTCGCTCAAGCCTTCTAGAAGCGCCATACGTTTTTTGAAACTTTCACTAAAATCAATTTCTCCATTCATTGCCGACTCAGTAATCGCTCTTACTTCTTCCCCTACTCCAGCCAACTCAGCCAATTCATCGATTACTTCGGTTTGGATTAATGTCGAGTCCATATCAAAACAAACCAATCGACGATTACGACGGTACATATTATCTTCTTGAAAAGAAATATCTACATTCAAATCGCGAGATACATCCATAAAACTAGAGGTCATTGCCGTTTTGTCTAACAAACTTCCTGTTACGGATAATTGAATACAAGAACGAGGATATTCCTCTTTTTCGACTAGAGAAGCTCTTCCTGTTAATCGTATAATTGAATCTATATTTAATTTATTATTCGATAAAATTTGAGTCACTGCAGATAACTGAACCGCAGTTAATTCTTCACCCAACACATTGATGATATAGCGTTGTTTCCGTTGGGCTTTCACCCAATTTTCATAATCTTCAATAGTTACCGGGGTAAACTTTACTTTGATTCCCAATTCATAGGCTTTAAACAATAAATCTTTCAAAACTGGACCTGAATTTGAGCCCTTTTCAATTTCGAATAATATTCCTAATGACAACGTATCGTGTATATCGGCTTGGCCTATATCCAAAATAGTGGCACCATAAGTCGCCAAAATAGAGGTTAAACCAGCGGTTACTCCTAATTTATCCTGCCCAGAAACTTTTAACAAAATTATTTCTTTATCTTCTATTGCCATTTTGCGAACGATTTAATGAGTGCCAAAAATCGGCATTCTATTGTTGAAAAAAAAGGACTTTGATGTTTTTATCGAAAGTGAAAATAATGTTTTAAACCATCTCATTTTATAAGTAAATTCGAAACAAATGACCTCATTTAAGGTCAAATCCTTAACGAAGAAAGCTCAAAAACGAATGTTTTTGAGCTTTCTATTGCTTCTCATTGCGCTTGAAATTACTTAAGAAGCAATCTCCAAACGTTTCAATAAGTTTTTATTTAAGGTTTCTTGAGCGTAGTCTTTATCGATTGCTAATACTTTATCGTCTGAACTTGGTAATTCATACATAGCATCGGTCAAGACGGCTTCGCATAAAGAACGCAAACCACGTGCTCCTAATTTGTATTCTAAAGCTTTATCCACAATAAAATCTAATGCTTCATCTGTAATACTAAACACTACGTCATCCATCAAGAATAACTTTTCATATTGTTTGATTAAAGCATTCTTAGGCTGTGTCAAAATCGCTCTCAAAGTAGCTCTATCTAGAGGGTCCATATGCGTTAAAACTGGCAAACGACCAATGATTTCAGGAATTAGACCAAAATCCTTAATGTCTTTTGGAATAATGTACTGCAATAAATTGTCTTTGTCGATGTTATCCTCATTTTTTGAAGTAGAATATCCAACCGCTTGACGATTCAAACGTTTAGAAATAATACGTTCAACACCGTCAAAGGCACCACCTGCAATAAACAAAATATTTTGAGTATTTACTTCAACAAATTTTTGGTCAGGATGCTTACGGCCTCCTTTTGGTGGCACATTTACCACGGTTCCTTCTAACAATTTCAATAAAGCTTGTTGCACTCCTTCTCCAGAAACGTCACGAGTAATAGAAGGATTATCGCTTTTACGAGCAATTTTATCAATCTCATCTATAAATACAATTCCTCGCTCTGCTTTGGCTACATCATAATCTGCCGCTTGCAACAAACGAGTCAAGATACTCTCCACATCTTCTCCAACATAACCAGCTTCTGTCAAAACCGTAGCATCGACAATCGCCAAGGGAACATCTAGCATTTTAGCAATACTTTTGGCAACCAATGTTTTTCCGGTACCTGTTTGCCCCACCATAATGATGTTACTCTTTTCGATTTCTACATCGTCGTCTAATTGTTGTTGCATCAAACGCTTATAGTGGTTGTACACCGCTACAGACATCACTTTTTTGGTTTGCTCTTGACCAATAACGTATTGGTCCAAAAATGCTCTAATTTCTTTTGGTTTTTTCAAAATCAAATCACCCACTAACTTAGAGTTACCGTTTGATTTTAATTCTTCGAGAACAATTCCGTGCGCTTGCTCGATACATTTGTCACAAATATGTGCATCTATACCCGCAATCAATAAATTGGTCTCTGTTTTTTTCCTTCCACAGAAAGAACATTGTAACTGTTGTTTTGCCATCTTTTGAGCTTAGAAGTCAGAGGTTAGAAGTTAGAAGTTGTTGGGTATTCCACCTCTAACTTCTAATTTCTAATTTCTAACTTTATTTTATCTTCTTAAAACTTCATCTATCATTCCGTATTCTTTGGCTTCATCAGAAATCATCCAATAATCGCGCTCGCTATCTGCATAGACTTTATCAAAAGGTTGACCGGAATGATGAGAAATGATTTTATACAATTCATCTTTCAATTTCAACATCTCGCGTAAGTTGATTTCCATATCTGAAGCTACACCTTGTGCTCCTCCTGATGGTTGATGAATCATTACTCGTGAATGCGGTAAAGCCGAACGTTTTCCGGCAGCACCAGCGCATAATAAAACAGCTCCCATAGAAGCGGCCATACCTGTACAAATAGTTGCTACATCTGGTTTGATGTATTGCATCGTATCATAAATTCCTAATCCTGCATATACGCTTCCGCCTGGTGAATTCAAGTAAATTTGAATATCTTTTGATGCATCGGCACTTTCTAAGAATAACAACTGTGCTTGAACAATATTCGCAATTTGATCATCGATACCTGTTCCTAAGAAAATGATTCTATCCATCATTAATCTCGAAAAAACATCCAATTGAGATACATTCAATTGACGTTCTTCAATAATGTATGGAGTCATATTCGTTGGATTCATTGCCGCTACGATTTTATCGTAATACATGGCATTAACTCCTTGGTGCTTTGTAGCAAATTTTTTAAATTCTTTACCGTAGTTCATTTTTTTTAAAGTTTAAAAGTTCAACGTTTAAAAGTTTAAGGTGTAATCTATAAATCCTTACTATTTAAACAAAAGAGCGTCAAAAAAAATCTTTTGACGCTCAAATATAACTATTTTTTACGGTTTCAGTTTTCTAATGAAATCATAAAGTTCTTATTTTCTTTTCAGAAATAAATCTTCTAATTTCTACTTTCAAACCTCAAACTTTAATTTATTCTCCGTAAGAAGCGGCAATAAATTCTTCGTAAGTAACTTCTTTAGTTGTTGGATTCGCTTTTTCTTTGAACAATTCCAATAATTTAGCCGCTACAACTTGATCAGAAAGTCTTCTTACTTCTTCTTGATTAGACAATACTCTAGCTACAATTCCTTGTACTTCCTCATCCGATGGATTCGTTTGTCCGAATTGTGCCATTTGTTGTTTAATTGCATTGGTAGTAAAGGTTTTCAAATCCTCAAAAGTAATTTGAATGTTACTTTGTGCCATCGCTTTTCCTTCAATCAATTGAAAACGCAATCCTTTTTCTGAACGTGCATATTCAACTTCTGCTTCAGCAGGAGATAATTTTTTCTCACCAACAGTTTGTAACCATTTTTTTAAGAATTCAGCTGGCAAATCAAATTTAGTGTTGTCAATCAAAAAGTTTTGAACATCAGCCAATAATTTTTGATCTGCTTGTTGAGCGAATTGCGCCTCAGCATCTTCTTTGATTTTTGCTTTCAATTCTTCTAATGTAGCAACATTTCCTTCACCAAATAATTTATCGAACAATTCTTGGTTCAATTCTGCAGGCTCAGAAGCATTGATTGCTTCGATAGTAAAATCAACATCAACTGCTAAGTCGTGTACATTATCGTGTCCTACTTTTAAGTAGTCCATCAATTGGTGATCGTCTTCAAATAAACCTTTAGTGTTTACGGTTACAACATCACCTACTTTTTTACCAATAAATAAATCTTGAGTCGCTTTGTCTTTGAAAGTATCTAATGCAATTGTTGTTGGATTGTTGATCCCATTTGCTTCGCTAGAGAAAATTCCAGTTAAATCACATCCTTCAGCAACCACTTCTTGAGGAATTGCTTTTCCGAATTGTTTTTGAATACGTGCTACTTGCCCATCAATTAATTTATCATCAGCAGTAACAATGTATTTTACGATGTCGTTTTTAGCTTCCAAATCCAATTCGAAATTAGGTACTAAACCAATTTCGAACTCAAAAGTCAATTCTTCCGCTGACCAATCTCTATTTTCTTCTTCTTTTGCAAGAGGAGTACCTAAAAGATTCAATCTTTCAGACTGAATGTAACGCTCCAAAGCCAAATCAATTACTTTTTTAACTTCTTCTATTTTGATTGCTTTTCCGTATTGTTTTTCAACCAAATCTTTTGGCACAGCACCTTTTCTAAAACCTTTAACTTGCGCCAATGGCATTTTTTCATTGATTCTTTTGGCTACTTGACCTTTGTAATCCATGTGTACCACAGTCATCACAATCGTTTCAGTCACAGCATCTATAGCTACTCTTTTAATATCCATCTTCTTCTTTTATTTACATTATAAAATTGGGTGGCAAAATTATAAAATTTTCAACTGGCAAACAAGCTTTTTATTTCCAACCTTTTGAATTGAAAAACAAGTAATTATTTAATTGATAATTGACCCATTTTGAGATGCAATTATAAAGCTTAACTGACCTCCACTAAAGTTGGCTTTTCAAAAAGAATATCAAATCAATACTAAAAACTCTGCCAGTTTAATTATTGAAGTACACCCGATTCCAAATGGCTTCATTAAAATTTTTCCCTTTCATAAAAAACGCATACATACCAACCGCAAAAACGGATTTAAACATAAATAAATAGATAATGATTGGCGCCATTGCAACTGTTTTACTCAAATTGCTTTCTGGGACAAAAGCGCTAAAAAGCAAACTAAGTAAGGCTGTGAAAATCACAAAATTTAGGATGTTTTTAAAAGGGGTCACCAACAACTTTCGGGCAGGATGCAAATCCTCGCCCCATTTATGAATTAAATAGTAATACCCATTTCCCAAAGGAGCAAACAAAAGTGGATCATCATAGCTAAGCAATTGAAAGGTTTTGGAAGTAGCCATAATTTTAAATCCTTGTAATGTGGTTTGATGCAAATTTTCGAGTCTTCGAATCTCAGAAATAGCTTCGGCAGGAAGATCATCCTTAAAATAATGACTGTCTAAAAAACGTAAACGATACGCTATGCAAATTGCTTTGATTTGGTCAATATGAAAAATCTTATCCGTTTCGAGTAAATCGATTACAAATTCATTTTGGTTTGTTGAACTTTTCTCTCGAATAGCGAACGCTATCTTATTTCTTTCGTGTGTATTCTGAGATAAAATTTGCTCCACTTGATGTAATAAAGTGTCGACATCGATTACTTTTTGACGGTCTTGTAGCAACTTCTCCTGCACGTTTGTCTTATCTAGTAACATCTTGTTGTTTTTTTTTGTATTTATACTCTCTTCATTTCTATTCTAATTGAAGATAAAGCATTCGCCAAAAACAAACAACTACCAAGCTGACTTTAAGCCAGTTGAACGAAAGTTAAAATTGAAAACAAAAAACAGTTTTGATTTTGGAATGTTAAAAATTTCAGCAACAGTTTTAAATCCATTTTTTCAAAGTCAAAATATCACCCACAGTCACCAGACCTGTAGTGGGCCCAATCAAATTTTGACCAAAAAGCACATTATTCCCTTTCATGCGATATTTCGCCAAAGTTTTAAGTGGCTCTTTGCCAGAAATAACGCCTCTTTCTTGGTCAATTGTCGTCATTACGCAACGCCCACAAGGTTTGACTCCATAAAAAAGCAAGGTGCCAATGTTGAATTCTCTCCAAGTGTCTTCTTCGTAGGGCTCCCCTCCTGTAAACACAAAATTGGGTCGAAAACGACTCATATTGATTGGACTTTTTAATCGATTATTCAAATCGTCTAATGAGGACTGACCGATTATTAAAAAAGGATAAGCATCGGAAAAAGAAGTAACATCCGAGGACGAAATTGAATAGTCGGTATCTACTTTTCTGTGACTTTCATCTGGCATGTACACCAATCGAGCAGAAAATCCCAAAATTGCAGAAAACCATGCAGAAATTGCTTCATCAACTTCGAAAGCTTGTATGAAATCCTCCCAAACAGTTACTGTAAACAAAGATTGGTCTATAGTATAATGAAGAGGTACTTCGATAAAAGAACCCGTTTTCCGATAGGTTATAACCATTCCGCTTGTACGCATTTCAGGCTGAAAAAGTGCCAAAACTGCGTGCTCTCGCTGAGATAAAAACGTTCCGTTTTCGTCTACTAACAACCAGCGCCTGTCGTGCTCCAAACCACGATCTGTAAGCTGTGCTTGCGACAAAGAAATCCCACCAAGAGATTTCACTGGATAAATCCAAATTTCTGATAATAGCAACATACTTCTATTTATTGTCTACAATTTATGCGTTCTCCTTTTTTGTGCTTTTTCTTTGGATTAGGAATCGCTACCAATTAGCCTTTTAAGAATTCAAATCTTTTTGTTGTTAAAAAAGAATTTTGTTGACTAGCCCCGGTAGGAGCGGCATCCTTTGTCTTTTTTTTTCAAAAAGACAAAGATATAGCGGATGACGGGACCAATCGTTCTTATGAAAAACAGTCGTGGTGCTCCAAAAAAACTACTTACTCTTTTATAAAAATCTTATAAGATATCGATTGTAGTATTGAAAGTACGACACTAAAAACTAAAGCTGTCCAAAAAGAATCCACTGTAAATCCTCCCACAATTTTGGTACACATAATAATTACAATTGCATTGATTACGAGTAGAAACAATCCTAAAGTAAAAATGGTAAATGGCAAAGTGAATAAAATCATTATGGGTTTGATAAAAATATTAATGATTCCCAAAACGAAAGCGACAATAAGAGAGGTGACAAAACTAGCCACATGAACTCCAGACATAAAGTTGGCGATGAGTAAAACCAATACAGCAGTGATTACAAGACGGAGTATTATTTTCATATATGTAAAAGTTATTTGTTAGTGATTATATAGGTATGCTTCGCCAATTCGCTTCGCTCGGGTCGCCTTTTCTTTATAGATGTTTGTTTGCAACAAATCTGTTTAATGGCGATTTCCTAATTATTTGATTTTGAATAAAAATATTAAAAAGAAATGATGTTGTGCTTACTTTTTGAAAAAATCCATACAGTACTCAAAAAACAAAACTGGATTCTCTGCATGAAGCCAATGTCCTGCACCTAAAATAGTTTTTATCTCCGAATTAGGAAATTGACGTTTTATTTCTGGAATATCATTATCTACGATATACTTTGAATTGCCTCCTCGAATAAAAAGTGTTGGCAAATCAATATGACTTTCTTCTGGAAGCGGCTTACCAATTTGCTCAATTTTTTGATTAAAGACATTTAAATTGAATCGAAAAGCCAATTGACCGGGTTCCTTCCAATACAAACTTTTCAATAAAAACTGACGAGTACCAAAGTCGGGAATAGCAATTGCAAGCAAGGCATCTACTTCATTTCGACTTGGCTTTGTTGAAAAATCAACTGAATTCAAACCACTAAGAATATCTTGATGATGGGGCGCATAATACTTAGGGCCAATATCGGCAACGACTAGCTTACGAATCAATTCTGGATAAGTAGCCGCCAAAAGCATTGCCACTTTACCCCCCATAGAATGTCCAATGATATCGATATTTGTTAAACTATTCGCTTTACAATAGTCGTACACATCTTGCACCATCAACTCATAACTAAAATCATCCGAGTGAAAACTGCGTCCGTGATTTCGCAAATCCAAAAGATGTACTTGATACCCTTGCTCTACAAACTGAGTTCCTAATGTTTTCCAATTGTCTGACATTCCAAGAAAGCCGTGCATAATAACTAAAGGCTGACCTGAACCTTCTATTTTTGAGTATAGCATTGTATAGATTTAAAATCGTCGCAAAGATAAACAATTAACTTAATTAAAATTATTTGTAATCTTTTGGTGAATATCACTAAAAGTGGGTATTGTGAGAAATTTAATTAAACCTAATTTTGTATAAGATTTTTTAACAAAAAAATACTCAAATCTTTTATTAACAATTGCAAATCATTACCCATGATCAAAAAAATTTTATTACTGTCTGTTGTCATCTCACAACTTACTATTTCTTGTACTAACGATGAACCAAAAACTCCAGAGTCTGAAAAAAGTTTGGACGAACAAATTGCAGAAATCGTTAAACAGCCTTATTCAACATTAACTCCGTCTGAACAAAAAGTAAAATTAGAAGCAGAGGCCAATGAAATGTTGGTTCAAATGGACAAATCAAAAAGCTCTGGTGCAATTGAAGCATTACAAAACTTAGCAAGATTACTAGATGTTAGCTCAGTTGATGTATTTAGCGGAAAAAATGACAATTCAGTAGAAGACATCATCAACACTGCAGGAGTTTATGGAATTTATACTTGGAATGCTTCAAAGAACACTTGGACAAAAACTACTTCATCAACAGAATTGAAATTTATTTTTCCTGCTAAATCATCTTTAACTACCAACAATGCAACTTTTTCTACTAAAGGAACAGCTTCTGATGTAAAAGTAAAAATTCAAGACAGTTATAATTGGCAGACCGATACTGAGGTAAATGATTATATCTTTTTACCTACAGCCGCAGATGCTGTTTTAACCATTGACAATGTATCGGCAGCTACATTTACTCAAACGGCGAAATATGCTAACGGAAAAGAAGTGCCAAATGAATTTGCATACAAAATGACACTTAACGATGGTTACGCTTGGGAAATGAGTGGAACAAAAGCAACAGAAAACACTTCAAAAGCTACTTTTACTTATAATGGGAAAAATTTAGTTTCTTTTAATGCTGGAAGCTCTACAAGTATTGATAAATTAATCGAGGATGACAATTTAACTAAATATAGAGGCAAAGCTAATGGATTGGTTCAAATCATGGATAATTTTGTGATTGTTGCTAACATGGATTTAGCGACTGAAGCTGCTGATGAATTAGCCTTAGAAGAAACAGTGACATACCCATCCTACCCAAATTATTCTGACCCAAATGCCAATTTTAAGAAATATTACACGGACGTAAATACATATTATAAAAAACACTCAGAGGGGGGTGTTGCAAATTTTAACAAAAACATAAAATTAATCTTAGTTTCTAAAAAAGATGGAACCAAAATAGCTGATGTTATTCAACATTCTGAGAAATACGATGAATATGTGTTTAATTTACCGGTTTGGAATACTAATTATTCTTATTGGGTAAATAATGGATCTGGTGAATCCTTTACCGAACAATATTATGAAGAGGTATTTTACTTAAAATTCAATGATAATACAGAAGTAGCGATGAGCACTTATTTCTCAGAAGGGTTTGAAAAATTAGAGACGAAATTTGAAGACTTCATTAAAGCTTTTGACAAATAAAAAGAAGTTTTATAACTGTAAAGCCGATTTGAGCAATTCAAATCGGCTTTATTTTTTTGGTGGTGTTTTCACTTCCAAAGTACTTTGACCATAGCCCGCCCAAATACCAATACCTCCTTTAATATTTGATTTTAAACTCGTATTAGAAGGATAAATTGGGTTTCTACTGTTTACAATTTCATTTTGCCAACTGTTCCAAAAATCAAGCGCTTCTTTGTTTTGAGTTCTTAACTTCACAAAAATAAGATCTCCATCTGCAAAATAAGGAGTGAATTTAGTTTTAGGAAAAAGCAAAACGCCTCTATTTATTTGTAGAGCGATTGCTGAAGTTTGAAAATTTTTATCATCTAAATTACCATAAAAGGATGGCACAAAAATGGGTTCTTCCTTATCAATCCTTGTCACAATTTGATAATAGTTTTTTTCATTTAAAGGATCCTCAAATTTTACAAAAACATAGCCTGTTGTATCAGTGGTTTTATTCTTAATATACTCAGCTGAATTGAGCTTAACACTTTTGGGTATCGTTGTAACAGCTTCAACAATTCGATTTAAATATTCAATTTTTAATGAGTATTCTTTTCCAGCTTCTCCTTTTAGAGTAGTGCCATAATACACAAATGGAGGCAGTCTGTCTTTATCATTCTTCACCCTCAAAACTTCTGAATGAACACCGTCTGAAACCGTAATTTTGGCCGACCTTATAACGTGATTCAGAACATTTGTAGAATCAATAACCTCAGCAACAGGAATGCTACTAGATAACAAAACCTGAGCAAAATCTCCTTCCTCAATCCATCCTTCTACCACAATTTTTGATTCAGCTCTCACTGTCGCATTAAAATCATCTTTAGAACAATGAACTAATAGTAGAGCCAAAAGAAATAACAAACATTTTTTCATTGATTAAAATTTAAATCTCCAACTAATTGAAGGTAGCATTCGGTACAAGACCTTTTTTTCTTGTTTCACAATTACACTTTTTCTATCATCATTCACCTGAATATTCAAAACCACATAAATGGGATTATCAATATTAAAAGTATTATACATTGAAAAATTCAATGCACTCTCTTTTGTATTAGTTTTCATAAAAAAGTAATTCACAGAAAGATCTGTTCTGATATAATTGGGCATCTGTGCATTATTATATGCTGAATATTCTTTGACTGGGTTATTATTGATAAAATACCACGACGTTGGCATTGTAAAACGGTTTCCAGAACTAAAGACTTGCGTCAATCCAAAATTCCACTTTGGATTTAAATCATACATTCCAACCAATGAAAGATTATGTCGCCTATCATATTTTGCGAAATAAGTATTGCCGTTATTCAATTCATCAAAATTCCGATCTGACCAACTCAGTGTATAACTAAACCAACCATTGAACTTGCCGTTATTTTTCCGAAGCATCAATTCAAAACCGTAGGCTTTTCCTTTTCCAACAAGTAAGTCGCTTTTGAGTGTTGTCGTTTCATTAAACTGAGTGACACCATAGGGATATTCTAATAAATCTTTCATAGAACGATAAAATCCTCCAAACGTTGAGACTAGATTTTTTGCAACATTCAAACTAGAGCCAACAGAAAATTCATCTGATGTCTGTGGCTTAATTCCATCAGAACTTGCTATCCAAAAATCAGTAGGAATACCAACACTTGAGGTTGTTATCATACTCAAATACTGATATTGTTTGTTATAAGAAGCATAAAAAGATAAGTGGTCAGTAGCATAATTCAACAAAATACGCGGCTGAAAATGAAGGTAGGAATCAGTTTTTGCTGCAGAAAAATAATAATTAATGCGAACACCTAGTTCTGCATTGAAATGATCTGTAATCTTTGGTTTAATTGTTGTGAAAACCGCAGCCTCACTTGAATTGATTTTACTGTCTTGAAAAGCATTACTGGAATCATTTAAATTTTTAATGCTAATTTTTTGCGGTTGCAAATTATGCAGAACGTACTGAAAACCCGATTCAATAGGTATGTTTTTGATTAAATATTTTAAGGAGTTATTAAATCCAAAATCTTTGACATAAGAAGAAACTCCAAACTGAATTGTAGCCTGATCCATACGCAAATCATTAGAATATTGGCTAAAATAAAAAGCATTTGACATGAATACTTTTGAGGAAAAGGTAGTCCCCAAAGTTGGAGAAACAATAAAATTACTCCATTTTAGACTGGTTTTCAAAGCTAAATTACCATCTTTGACTTGCAATGCATCAGCACTTACAAAAGCATCAATAGTTAACAGATTTTTCTTTGATAGTTGAGATAAAAAAGTAAAATTACCATCCGAAAACCCATAATTCATACCATTCACATCATTACTCTCTGAACCGTTTTTTATCAACGGCCCCACCACTTCGTCAATGTATGTTTTTCTTCCCGAAATATAAAAACCGGTTTTACTATTTATCGGAGCGGCTAACGTTACTTGAGAGGCTAAAACACCAATATTCCCTTGAATAGAAAAATAGGATGGTAATATTTTATTAGGCAACAATTGGGTTGTTGAACTTAATCTTCCGCCATACTTTGAGTTCGAACTAGATTTGTCAAACTCAACTTCTTTGATATGATCTGTATTATAAAAAGGAAAAATGCCTAATAAATGTGACATTCCATATACGGGAGTTCCACTGTATAAAATTGCATTGTGCCCAGGATCACCGCCTCGCACATACAAATACCCATTAGCATCACCTGAATTTTGAACCCCTGGAGTAAGTTGTAAAATTTTAATTATATCTGTAGTGCCCAAAACAGTTGGCACATTGACTAACTCCTTTAGACTAAAAGACAGCTTACCTCCTGACAAATTAGTAATCCCTGCTTTTTTAGTATTGGTAATTATAACTTCATTTAAAACCGAACGCTCTTTTTCTAAACTAATCGAAATCAATGTATCCTTCGATAAATCAAAATAAAAATGCTTTTCTACATAATCTTGATGTTTTACCGCAACGTTTATCTTTCCCAAAGGAATCTTCTTTGAAAAAAAACCAATACTATCAGTTAGTACATAATAATCGATATTGTTTACCGTAAAAGAAATTGCAGCACCAAATAAATTTTCATTTTCAGAAGACTTTATAGTACCTGCTACCACAGCTTTTGTTTGAGCAAATACTCCGTAAAAACAAAACAAGAAAAAGAGAAGAATTGATTTCAATACTTAATTTTAATAAGAAAAATGCGAAATTAAGCAATTACACCCTAATTCTCTCTACTCTAATTATTTAATTTTCTAATTACTTCAACTTTTGCAAATACATATTAACGACATTATCCAATCCTAGATAAATAGCTTCAGAAATTAGCGCGTGGCCGATAGAAACCTCTAACAAACCAGGAATATTTTGTTTGAAAAACTGAATATTATCCAAACTCAAATCGTGTCCAGCATTAATACCTAGTTCCAACTCGTTAGCCAACTGCGCTGCTTGGACATAAGGATCAATTCCTTTAACATTTCCTAATGAATACTCGTGAGCAAAAGCTTCTGTATACAATTCAATTCTGTCTGTTCCTGTTTTTTTTGCACCTTCAATCATATCGAGCAAAGGGTCAACAAAAATTGAAGTTCGAATACCATTGCGTTGAAATTCCTGAATTACTTCGGTTAAATACGATTGATTAGCAATAGTATCCCAACCAGCAGAAGAAGTAATGGCTCCAATGGCATCTGGAACCAAAGTTACTTGTGTAGGCTTGCATTCTAATACCAAATCGATAAAGTTATGCTGTGGATTGCCTTCAATGTTGTATTCTGTATATACAATTGATTTCAAATCTCGAGCATCTTGATAGCGAATATGACGTTCATCTGGACGTGGATGTATTGTAATTCCTTGAGCTCCAAATTTCTGAATATCAGTGGCTACTTGCAGTAAATTTGGGACATTCCCACCTCTGGCATTGCGCAAGGTTGCTATTTTATTGATGTTTACACTTAACTTTGTCATATTAAATAAAATAATTGATACAAATATCTTGTTGAGAGAACAAAAATACAAAGTAAAACCTAGGACTTTTTGCCTTTTTTTGATTATTTTGCATAAAATATTTCGGATAGAAAGATGACAGAAATTTTAAACTACATTACCAACGACTACAAAGCCCTTGACAGCCAAGAAACTATTTTTGATGCTCAAGACCGCTTAGATGAAATTTCTTTTTCTCATTTCCCTGTCGTAGAGGAAGGCGTTTATATTGGATGCATTATCAAGGATGACCTTGAGACCTTTGATGGAGATAAAAAAGTAGCTGATTATCGCTTTACTTTAGAACCTTTTTTTGCAAGAACAACAATGATTTGGTTGGATGTTTTGGAGGTTTTTGCAAAAAACCACACCAATTTAGTTCCTGTTTTGGATGAAAACAACCAATATAAGGGCTATTATGAAATAGAGGACATCATCAAATTTTTTCACGAAACTCCATTTTTAAAAGAACAAGGAGGAATCATTATCGTCCAAAAAGGCATTTTGGATTATTCGATGAGTCAAGTAGCTCAAATCGTAGAAAGCAATAATGGGAAACTTTTAGGCTTGTTTGTTTCTGAAGCCAATACAGAAAACGTTCAGATTACAATAAAAATTAGCTTGGGAGGTATGAATGATATCATTCAAACCTTTAGACGTTACAATTATGAAATCATTTCTGAACATCAAGAAGACAATTATATCAATAATTTAAAAGAACGTTCCGACTATTTAGACAAGTACCTTAATATATAGGTAATCAAATACCAATAATCCTCCAAAAACAATTATGAAAGTAGCCATATACGGACAATATTATTTAGTTAGTACAGAGCCCATTATTAAAGATATTTTTGTTTTTTTCAATGAAAACAACATCGAAATGGCCATAGAAGCTACTTTCTTAGAAATGTTATACGAAAAGAAAATTGTTCGCAAAGAATACAAAACCTTTAGTTCCCACTCGGAATTAGACAGTAGTTTTGATATGCTCATAAGTATAGGTGGTGATGGTACTATGTTAAGAGCTGTAACCTTGGTTCGTAATTCGGGCGTTCCTTTACTCGGAATTAATGCCGGAAGATTAGGATTTTTAGCCAATGTCCAAAAAGAGAATATTGCTGCATTCATGCAATTAGTTTTAGACAAAAAATACACTTTATCAAAAAGAACATTACTCAGCTTAACTTGTTCGCCAGAAAACGAGTCTATTCTAGAATTAGACTTTGCTTTGAATGAAGTAACAGTTAGTCGAAAAGACTCAACTTCTATGATAACAATAGAAACATATCTAAATGGAGAGTTTTTAAATTCGTATTGGGCCGACGGATTGATTATCGCAACACCAACTGGAACAACTGGATATTCATTAAGTTGCGGAGGACCTATTTTAACCCCAGATGTAAAAAGCTTAGTAATAACCCCAATAGCACCTCATAATCTTAATGCAAGACCTCTTGTTATCTCAGATGAAACCGAAATTGTGCTTCGAGTAACAGGTAGAGAGGACCAATATTTGGTTTCACTCGATTCGAGAATTACTTCCATACAAAATGAATCCGTTTTGACCATCAAAAAAACACCGTTCCAAATTAATATGATTGAAATTCAGGATGAAACTTTTTTAAAGACATTACGCAATAAACTACTTTGGGGAGAAGATAGGAGAAACTAATTTTTTTTATTTAAACACCTCTATACGATATCAATAGAATTTGCCGTTTTGATTATCCAAGAATGATAGCAAATAAAATAATGTTTATTCTCCAAAAAAATAGACATTTATTGTATTGAGCATTGATTAGTATTGAATATTGTTATATTTGCACGCAATTTTATAAGTATGAATAAATATTTTTATTTACTTCTAGTACTATTTTCCAGCGGATTTTCTTATTCTCAAATTCACGAGATAGGTGTTTTTACTGGAGGAAGTAACTTTATAGGTGATGTTGGTCCAACCACTTACATTGCTCCAAACAAACTCGCCTTTGGAGTTTTATATAAATGGAACAAAAGTCCACGTCATGCTTATCGTTTTTCATACACCCAATCACTAATAAGTGCAAACGACATAAACTCAAAAGAACCTAGCAGATTACAAAGAGGATTCCGCTTTAGAAACAATATCAAAGAATTTTCGGCTGGACTTGAATTTAACTTTTTTGATTTCAACTTGCATGAATCAAAGCTTAAAATCACCCCATACGTATTTTCTGGAATTAATTACTTTTTCCATGATGAGTTGTACATCAACAATGCTGGAGACACTTTTAAAGAAAAAAACGGCAACTCATTGGCTATACCAATGACCGTTGGTATAAAATCAAATATTTCAAGAAGTTTTGTAATTGGGCTAGAAGTAGGCGCACGCTATACTTTTACAGATAACCTTGACGGAAGCAATCCATCAAGTGCTAATCTGCAACAATTTCGATTTGGAAACATTAACAACACCGACTGGTATGTTTTTTCTGGGGTTACATTAACGTATACCTTTGGAGAAAAACCATGCTATTGTGCATACTAATATGGACTTACTAGAACAAATAAATAAAGAAAGACTCCCCAAGCACGTTGCAATAATTATGGACGGCAACGGACGTTGGGCAAAAAAACAAGGCTTTCTAAGAGCCTTTGGTCACGAAAGTGGCACAAAATCAGTAAAAGAAATCATCAAAGCTAGTGTAGAAATAGGTATAGAAAATTTGACACTCTATGCTTTTTCAACTGAAAACTGGAATCGACCAAAACTAGAAGTAGACACCTTGATGAAAGTACTCATCAATGCCCTAAAAAAAGAGGTCGATACACTTCAAAAGCACAACATCAAACTGAACGCTATTGGCAACCTAGAGATGTTACCAAAGACTGCGCAAAACCAACTTTTGGAAGTTATTAATTTAACCAAAAACAATAACACAATGACGCTAACCCTAGCCTTAAGTTATGGATCTAGGGAAGAATTAACAAATGCAGTAAGAATAATTAGCGAGAAAGTTAAAAATAATATAATTTCAATTGACGCTATTGACGATTCAATTATAAATGAGCATCTTTACACGCACAATTTACCGGATGTTGATTTAGTAATACGTACAAGTGGAGAACATAGAATTAGCAATTTCCTGCTCTGGCAAATTGCTTATGCTGAACTTTACTTTACGGATATTTTATGGCCGGATTTTAAAGAACAAGATTTATATGAGGCTATCCTTAGTTATCAAAAGAGAGAACGTAGATTTGGAAAAACAAGTGAACAAATTAAATAAAATTTTAGTGTTGCAAAAAAGTATAAAAATAGCCCTTACCTTAATCCTTTTTGGAAGTTTTTCACAAATAAAAGCACAAGACCGTGTCCCTTTTGATCAAGGCAAAAAATATATCCTCGCTAACGTAGACGTTACAGGAAAAATAAGCTTCAACAAACAAACAGTCGTAACATTCTCAGGCCTCGAAAAAGGACAAGAAATCACTGTACCAGGAGAAGAAATCAGTAGTGCCATTAAAAAATTAGGCAAGCTAGGCTTATTTGATGAGATTGCTTTTTATGTTAATAAAATAGAAAACGACAGCATTTTCCTTGAATTGAACATTCAAGAATTACCTAAATTAAAAGAGGTAAAATTTGTTGGTGTAAAGAAGAGTAAAACCGAAGCTCTTATCAAAGACAACAACTTGACAAAAGGTAAGATTGTCAACGAAAACTTGATCACTACGACTAAAAACTACATAGAGAATAAATATAAAAAAGATGGATTTTACAACACCAAAGTAGTGATTGTAAACACTCCTGCTGACTCTGCAACCAGCAACCAAGTCAACATGTTAATCAATGTTGACACTGGAACAAAAATTAAGATTGCTAGTATTGATTTTGTTGGAAACGAAAAATTATCCGACAAAACATTGAAAGCAGCAATGAAAGAAACAAAGCAAAAGAAGCTTACTCGTATCTTCAAAAAATCGAAGTTTATCAAAGCAAAGTATAAAGAAGATTTAGAAAAAGTAATTGCTGTTTATAAAGAAAAAGGATATAGAGACGCAAGAATTGTTTCGGACTCTGTAGCCTTCGACAAAGAGCTAAACGCTATCAAAATTAAAGTCAATGTTGAAGAAGGAAACAAATATTACTTTGGAAACATAAAATTCCTAGGAAATACTGTATACTCAGACCAAGGACTATCTCAAGTTTTAGGGATTAAAAAAGGAGAAACTTATAATGGAGTACTCCTAGAAAAACGTATAGCTGACAAAACAAAACCCGATGGTGAGGACATTACCAATTTATACCAAAACAATGGTTATTTGTTCTCAAACATCAATGCTGTGGAGGTAAAAACAGTTAATGACACCATCGATTTTGAAATTCGAGTTACTGAAGGACCAATTGCTTATTTTAATAAAATTTCGGTAGTTGGAAATGACAAAACTAATGACCGTGTTATTTATCGTGAATTAAGAACAAAACCAGGAGAAAAATACAGCAAAGAAGAATTGGTTCGTACTATTCGTGAGATTGGGCAATTAGGCTTTTTCGATCCTGAAGCCATTGACCCTAAATTCAAAAATGTTGATGCTGGCGCAGGAACTGTAGACATTGAATACCATTTAGTAGAAAAAGGAGCTAGCCAAATAGAATTACAAGGAGGTTATGGCGGTGGTGGTTTCATAGGAACCTTAGGACTTTCATTCAACAACTTCTCGGCAAGAAATATGTTCAATAAAGAGGCCTATAAACCATTACCTATGGGAGATGGTCAAAAAGTATCTCTTCGTTTGCAAGCCAGTACTTTTTTCCAAACGTACAGTGTTTCATTCTCTGAACCATGGTTTGGAGGAAAAAAACCAGTTTCTTTCAGTTCATCATTATCTTACAGTAAGCAATTTTTACAAAACTACTCAAGTGGAAACGCTAGAGTTGACAAAAGTAAAAACTTTAATATTTTATCTCTTTCTGTTGGAATCTCAAAACGACTTAGTGAACCGGATGATTTCACCTATTTATCGCACGCTGTTAGTTTTCAAAACTATGACTTGAATAATTATTTTACAGGGTTATTTAGTTTTGGAAATGGTTTTTCTAACAACCTTGCCTATACAATAGGAATCACACACACTAATAAAGGTTTTAACCCAATTTTCCCAACTTATGGATCTGAATTTAGTTTTTCAGCAAAATTCACGCCACCTTATTCATTATTCAATGGGGTTGATTACAAAAACCTTGGCGAATTAAAGGAAAACAAATACATCTATGATGGTAGTATTGGTGATTCTTATGTGGGTGAAAACGGAATTATAGTAAACAAAGGAGATTACGTTGAGGCAATTCCAACGCAAAACACTAGACCAAATTCGGTTACCGATTACAAAGACGCTGTTGCTGACCCTGCAAAAGTAGATCAAAAGAAATTCAACTGGTTGGAATACTACAAAATCAAATTCAAAGCCGACTGGTATACTAAACTTTACGGTAAATTCGTTTTAAGAACTTTAGGTGAATTTGGATTTATGGGTGCTTACAATCAAAATAGAGGCTTAGTTCCATTTGAACGCTTTTTCTTAGGAGGTGATGGTATGCAAAACTTTGCAATGGACGGTAGAGAAACGATACAATTAAGAGGATATCCAAACAATTCGTTGACTCCATTAGTAAATGGAACACAAGATGGCGCAACAGTATACAATAAATTTTCAATGGAATTGCGTTATCCTATCACCTTAAAAGCATCAGCATCAATTTACGCTTTAGCCTTTATGGAAGCGGGTTCATCCTATACTAATTTCAAAAGCTACAATCCTTTTGACTTGAGTCGTTCGGCTGGTTTTGGTTTGCGTGTTTTCATGCCTGCTTTCGGTTTATTAGGAATCGATTTTGGTCACGGATTCGACCCAATTCCAGGACAAACCAAAGCGAATGGTTGGGAAACCCACTTCATCATTGGTCAGCAATTCTAGAATTATCGAAACTAACCACATTCAATACTATAAAGTTATGAGAAAACATATTTTATTTATATTTTTATCCCTTTTTGTAGTTGCAATTGGTTATACTCAATCAAAAGGACCAAAAATTGGTTATATAGATATGGAGTACATCTTACAAAATGTAAATGGCTATATTGACGCGACCAATCAACTTGAAGCTAAAGCTCAAATTTGGAAACAAGAAATTGAAGTTAAAAAAAACGAAATAAAAAGATTAAAAGACGCTCTTACCATTGAAAAAGCATTGCTTACAAGAGAGTTAATCGAGGAAAGAGAAACCGAAATTAAATTTCTTGACACTGAATTATTGGAGTATCAACAAAAAAGGTTTGGAGCTAATGGGGATTATATATATCAAAAAAGTTCCTTGTCAAAACCGGTACAAGATCAGGTTTTCACTGTTGTTCAAGACATAGCAGAACGTTTAAAATTTGATTTTATTTTTGATAAGACTTCAGATATGACAATGCTTTTTGCTGCAAAAAGATTCGACATTAGTGATCAGGTATTGCGAAAATTAAACAATACCGACAAGCGAGAACAACTCAGTAAAAAACAACTAGAAGCTGAACAGATTAAAGAAAAAATTCAAGAAGCTCTAGATGAAAATCCAGAGTTAAATGAACGTCAATTGCAAATAGAAGCCAAAAAAGCTGCTAGAGAAAAAGCGCTAACAGAACGCATTCAGTTACAAGAGCAGAAAAGAAAAGAATTCGAAGAAAATAGACGTAAATTAAAAGAAGAAAGAGAAGCTAAAAAAAGTGGCACAGTTTCTGCTCCCACTGAAAAAGTAGCCACAGAAAAGGCCAATACAGAAAAAACAGCTGTAACAGCAAAAGACGGCACTGCAACAGCAACAAAGAATGATGCTGAAATTGAAAGAGAAAGAATTGCTGCCGAAAGAGCCAAATCAGCTGAATCTAAAAAACAAGAAATAGCCGATCGTAAAAAAGCGTTAGAGGAAAAAAGAAAAAAGATATTAGAAGAAAGAGAAGCTCAAAGAAAAGCTAAAGAAGAAGAATTAAAACAAAAAACAAACGGAAATTAATTACTAAATTTTTTAAAACAATGAAACAAATCAAAACTTTATTAATTGCAGCAATGGTAGTATTGGGAGCAAATACAATGAATGCTCAAGCAAAGGTTGCACATGTAAATGTTGCTGAAATTATGACTAAAATGCCAGCTATGCTAGATGCTCAAAAACAACTAGAAAAATTGAGCACTACTTATGATGCAGAATATAAAAAAATGGTAACTGAGTATCAAGATTTATTAAAAAAATACGATGCTGAAGCAAAAACTGTTACTGATGCCGTGAATGAAACTCGTGGTAAAGAAGTACAAGACATGCAACAACGTATAGTAGCTTACAGAGATAATGCTCAAAAAGAGTTACAACAAAAAGAATCTGATATTACTAAACCATTATACGAAAAAGTAAGAACATCTATCCAAAAAATTGGTAAAGCAAAAGGAATGCAATACATTTTGGATGCTGCTTCACTTTTATTAGCAGACGGTCCAGACTTGACTGCAGATGTGAAAAAAGATTTAGGATTCTAAGAAACAACTACCTATACTTTAACTGCTCCTTTCTTTTGATTGGAGCAGTTTTTTTTTGAAGCATTTGTATAAATAAGTAACTTTGTTGCTATGAATAATAACCAACCCATTGGCGTTTTTGATTCTGGTATAGGTGGCACTTCTATTTGGAGAGCCATCCATCAATTACTTCCTAACGAACAAACTATTTATTTGGCCGATAGTAAGAATGCTCCTTATGGACAAAAGTCCAAACAGGAAATCATAGCATTGAGTATGAAAAACACAGAACTTTTACTAGAAATGGGATGTAAACTTATAGTAGTGGCTTGTAATACTGCCACCACCAATGCCATTAGAGAATTAAGAGCCAAATACGACATTCCTTTTATCGGGATTGAACCAGCCATCAAACCTGCGGCAACACATTCTAAGACTCAAACGATTGGGATTCTTGCCACTCAAGGCACTTTAAACAGTGAATTATTCAACAAAACAGTCGAGATGTATCAAGACACCAAAATCATTGAACAAATTGGCCACGGATTAGTCCAATTAATTGAAAGCGGTAACATCGACTCTGCGGAAATGAAGCAATTACTGACTGAATATCTTACACCAATGATTGAGGCCAATATTGATTATCTTGTTTTAGGCTGTAGTCATTATCCTTACCTTATTCCTCAAATAAAGAAAATATTACCTCCCCATATTCAAATAATTGATTCAGGAGAAGCAGTTGCAAAACAGACACAAAATGTTTTAAAGGAAAAAGTAGGACTCTCTAATTTGACTGAAAGTCATCCCGTTTTTTATACTAATACAGATTCAAAAGTATTATCAGATATTTTAGGCAATAAATTTGAAGTACTTCAAAAAGATTTCTAAATACACCCTAGGGAGAAATGTATAGTATTATTCCTCTTTAAACCAGCTTGAGTACATCACGTAATTATTAGAGATACGTTCGATTTCGCCAGCAAAATCAGATTGATTGATATCTTTTACTTTTTTTGCAGGAACTCCAGCAAAAATTGTTCCCGAAGGCACCACTGTATTTTGAGTAATTACAGAACCCGCTGCCACAATTGCATTGCTCTCAACAACACAATTATCCATTACGATAGCTCCCATTCCTATTAAAACATTGTCATGAATCGTACATCCGTGAACAATTGCATTGTGACCAATTGAGACATTGTTCCCAATTACTGTTGGATGTTTTTGGTAGGTACAATGTATTACAGCGCCATCTTGAATATTGACTTTATTTCCAATCGAAATTGAATTAACGTCCCCTCTTATTACTGCATTAAACCATACACTACAAGATTCACCAAAGGAAACTTCACCAACTATAGTTGCATTTTCAGCAACATAACAATCGTCAGGAATTTGGGGTGATTTTCCATTTACAGATTTAATCAACATAACTTAAAATTTGAAGGAATTAATTAATTGCAGGACAATTACATTCGTATTTTTCTCGCTTACAAAACAAGTTCAAACCTAGCGTAATTTGATGATAACCACCATTGTCAAAACGAACGGCACCTGCTACTTGCGAATAAGTATAAGCTATCATAAAGTTGTTATAATTTAAACCAACTATAGGGCTAAAAAATTGTAGTTTTTGTGTAGCAACACTATTATTCTTAACATATTCAGCGCCATCCAAAGTTCTACGATAAGACAAGCCTCCCCATAAGCTACCAAAATCCAGATTCTTGTATGCTTTCAAGTTAATATCGATTGTTTTTTCTTTAGTTTTCTCAGTTAACTGAAACAAAACCGATGGCTCCCACAAAACTCGCTCTTTGCTACCAAAAACATAACCTGCACTCAACAAGTATTTTCTCAAATTATCGCTTTCATAGACACTGTAAATTTCTCGTCTAGTCTCAACTACATTTTTAATTGTTCCATGAGCGTAGAAATTCAAATAATTGTAAGAAGCACCAAAATCAAAATTCAGATAGGAATCACGTTGTACAATCGTTCCATTAATATTAGGGTCAAAATCTCCTGAATTCAAAAACTCCGTTTCATCCAACTGACTTTGAATTACCCCTGCACTCAATCCGAAAGACAATTGGTTCAAATCTATTTCATCACGAGAAAACAACAAATGATACGCATACGAGACCTTTAATCCTTTTTGAGAATGGTAACCATTTTTGTCATTAAAAACAATAATCCCCGCCCCTGCTCTATCCGATACACGCCCATTAAAACTTAAAGTTTGCAGTTGTGGTGCGTCTTCTTGTCCAAACCATTGCTTACGCGCCGTTAAACGCACCTTTGCGCAATTGGCAGCACCAGCCATAGAAGGGTGAATCAAGTAATAATTATCAGATAAATAATCAGAATAAACAGGAACACCTTCTTGTGCATTGGCAAAGCCTATTACAAAAAGAACTAGACTTAAAAACTTAATTTTTGTATACATTTAGAAATACTATTAATGAAATCGATAGACCAGAAACAAGACAAATGAGTGGAGTTCATGCTTATTATTCTTGTTTTCATCAATTAATCTTATAAAAAACCAAATATAGGTATTAGTAGAAAATAACTTTAGTAATTTTGCAAAAAATAATATGCCATGACAAAAATAACTATAAAGGAAACCCAAAATCCAACAATATTGAAATTCGAATTTCCAGATTTCATTACACAAAATGAAAACTATGAATTCAAGAACATAGATGAGACCAAAAACTCTCCTTTGGCCCAACAATTATTCTATTTGCCATTTGTAAAAACAGTATATATTTCTGGAAATTTTATTGCTATAGAACGCTTTAGCATTGTAGAATGGGAGGATGTAAAAGATGCTGTTGCAGAACAAATCGAGAAATTTGTCAATGACGGAGGAACAATCCTAACCGTTGACGAAAATAAAAGTAAAAAACAACCTATCACGGTATACGGGGAAACGACTCCAAACCCTGCAGCATTAAAATTTGTAGTAAGTAGAATGCTTACCAAAACTCCTGTAGAATACAAAAACATTGACCAAACCTCCTCTTCCCCTTTAGCACAAGAATTATTCAAATTTCCGTATGTTAAAGAGGTTTTTATTGACGAGAACTATGTTTCTGTGACCAAATACGAAATCAACGACTGGCAAGAAATTACCTTAGAACTAAGAACTTTCATCAAACAATTCATTGAAAATGGAGGAACAGTTATTGACGAATCGCTTTTGGATATTGCATTAAAAGACGAAAAGGTAAAAGATGCAAACTTTGACAGCCTTGACGAAACGTCACAAAAAATCATCAACATTTTAGAAGAATATGTAAAACCTGCTGTAGCAGCCGATGGTGGTAATATTGTTTTTGATTCTTATGACGACCAAACTGATACTGTAAAAGTAATGATGCAAGGAGCTTGCAATGGATGTCCTTCTTCAACTTTCACTTTAAAAAGCGGGATTGAAAACATGCTAAAAAGCATGTTAAATAATGACAATATAAAAGTAGAAGCAGTATAATTTCAGTCTACATCACATTAGGCGTCTCAAATGAGGCGCTTTTTTTATTTCCAAAATATCTAAATAGTTAATTTTCAGTTATTTTAAAACCAAAAAATAAAATTTTTCATAATAAATTGTTTATCATTGCAATACTAATTTTAACTATAAAATACCATGGGAGTAACATCATTTTTTAAAAATCTATTTGGATCAGCAAAAGAATCTGCATCAGAGTTAGCTAAAGAAGCAGAATCTACTTTTGAAGAAGTAAAAGAAGCTGCGGCACCTCACATCGACAATGCCATTAAATTTGCAGATGAATCCTTAGAAAAGGTAAAAGAGACCTCTGCACCATACTTTGAAAAAGCGGAAAAATTCGCAGACGAAACCATTGATAAAGCTACTACAGCTGCTGCTCCTGTTATTGAAAAAGCAGAAGAGTATGCCAATCAAGCCAAAGAAACCATCAGTGAATATGCAGATAAAGTTGAAACAGCTATAGGAGACTTGGTGGATCAAGTAAAAGAAAAAACTTCAGCAGCGACAGAGAAAGCAGCAGAAGATGTAACCGAAAAAGCGGAAGAAGTTAAAAAAGACGTAGATGATACTACTAAATAAATTCTAAAAAATTGTACTTTTGCATATCACCAAACCTTCTCATTGAGAAGGTTTTTTTTTAATTTAAAAAACAGGTATTATGGAAGTAAACCCAAACCAATTAACCAATTACGCTTCGCTACTTTGGAATGCTGTTCTTGATTATTCTCCAAAAATCATATCCGCATTTTTAATTCTAATTGTCGGTATTTACGCTATCCGATTAATCACTCGGTTGATCAAAAAAATAATGATCAAGAGAGAGTTAGATCCTACACTCACAAAATTTTTAGCTGATATTCTGATTTGGGCATTGCGAATCCTTTTGTTTATTGCTTTTATTTCAAAGCTTGGTGTAGAAACCTCTTCTTTTGTTGCCATCTTAGGAGCTATGGGATTGGCCGTTGGTTTATCACTTCAAGGCTCTCTTTCTAATTTTGCTGGAGGAATGTTGATTATTCTTTTTGAACCCTTCAAAGTTGGGGATACTATCGAAGCTCAAGGTCAAATTGCTACGGTCTTAGAAATTCAAATTTTTGTGACCAAACTAGTGACCGCAAACAATCAAACCATTTTTATCCCCAATGGAATTTTATCCAACGGAACTATTATCAATTATTCGACACAAGGGCAACGCAGAGCCGACTTGACCATCGCTATTTCGTATGAAACAGATATTAAGAAAGCTAAAGAAATTATAGCAGAAGTTATGCGAAGCAACCCAAAAGTATTGACTACCCCTGCACCAGAAGTTGGCGTGAAAAACTTAACTGATAACGCCATTCAACTAGCGGTGCGCCCTTGGGCTAAAAATGAAGATTTTGGTGCTGTTTTTTCAGAAACGTTAGAAAATTGCAAATTAGCTTTTGATGCTGCTGGTATTGAAATCCAACCCTATATTAGAGAATCATCAGCTCAAAACTAATATTACTTTTTGGTAGTAATCATAAAATCTTTCAAGTAAAAAGGCTCAAAATAAGCGACATCTACGGTGTCGCTTTTTTGATATTTCTCAAAACTCAAAGCACTCATTTCTTTAGCAGAAGGATACTGAATCCCTTCTAAAAAGACAAAATTAGGAGCGGAAAGTACCGTTTTACATTTTTCATTGCAATCCCCAATAAAATAGAGGGTCTCTTTACTATCAGCAAACGAATTTTCAGTGATCACTTCGGCTTGAATGGCTCTCTTCTGCTCATAATTGGCATCAAAAATAGCACTGTATACTTCCATTCTTCTGGCATCAATCATTGGAACTATACAACCATCGGTTTGCTTTACTTGTCTAGCTAAAGTTTGCAAGGTATCAATCGCAATCAACGGTATATCCAAAGCATAACACAAGCCCTTGGCCGCCGAAACTCCAATTCGCAATCCCGTATAGGACCCAGGACCTTGACTCACAGCAATAGCGTTAAGGTCTTGAAACGTAATTCCAGCTTCTCGAATTATTTCTTCTATAAAAACGTGTAAGCGTTCGGCGTGAGAAAATCCTTCCTCAGCAATTTCTTTGCATATAAGCGTACTCCCGTCTTTGGCCAAAGACACGGAACAATTCTTAGTAGCTGTTTCAATATTTAATAAGTATGCCAAAACGTAAATTGTATAAACTTAAAAAATCACAATCTTCTTTGACGATTGTGATTTTTTAAGTTGTTAGACTATTATTTATTTCTTTCCTTCTTTTGCATTCTCGGTTTTCAAGGAGACTTTATCCCCTGAATTGAGCTCTTTAGAAACCGTTGTATAAGGCCCTGTAATGACCACATCTCCTTTTTTCAATCCCGAAAGTACCTCAATATTGGTATCATCCTGAATACCAGTCTTAATGATTCTGATCTTCGCTTTGTTTCCAACTTTAACAAAAACACATTCGAATTTTTTATCGCTTTTTGGTTTCGATTTTTCTTCGTTAGGATCCTCTACTTTAATTTCTTTTACCGCAGCCGTATCTGATTTTACCACAACTGAACTAATTGGCACAGTTAAGATATTCGATTTGGTATTGGTAATAATATCAACTGTAGCAGTCATTCCAGGTCTAAAAGGGGAATAAGTACTTGGCTTACCTTCTAATAAATCTTGATAAGACTCTTTCAAAATTCTAACTTTTACTTTAAAGTTAGTCACCTGATCAGCCGTTAAAGTGGAACTCGCCGAATTTGAAATACTAGTCACTACCCCTTTGAATTGCTTTTTCAAATAGGCGTCTACTTCTACGTTCGCTTTGTCACCAACCTTTATTTTTACAATGTCATTTTCGTTTACATCTACTTCAACCTCCATATTGTTCAAATTGGCTACGCGTAAAATCTCGGTTCCTGCCATTTGTTGCGTTCCCAAAACACGTTCTCCTAATTCTACATTCAATACAGAAATAGTACCATCAGCAGGCGCATAAATAGTGGTTCTGCCTAAGTTATCTTTAGCTTCAAGGACTGTAGCAGAAGCACTCTGTACGTTGTAATAAGCATTTTGCTTATTGGCTTTGGCCACTTCAAAAGAAGCTACCGCTTTGTCCCAATCTGCTCTTGAAATAATACCTTTATCATACAATGATTTGTTTCGATCATAATTGGCTTTGGCTTCTTTGTAAGAAGCTTCAGATTGGTTTAAACCTGCTTTGGTTCCTGACAAGTTGGATACTGTTCTGTTGTAACTAGAGGTGTATAAATCTGGATTTATTTTAACCAATAAATCTCCTTTTTTCACCACTTGCCCCTCTTTTACATTCAATGCAATAATTTCTCCAGATACTTCAGAAGATATTTTTACTTCAATTTCGGGTTGAATTTTTCCAGTAGCAGAAACGGTTTCTACAATGGTAGATGCAGCAACATTAGCAATTTCAATTTCGGTTCCTTTATCTTTACTTCCAATTACTCCCGATTTGGAAAGCCCTATTAAGGTTCCTATTAAGACAACGGCAACGGCTAAAAGTATATAAATAGTTTTCTTAGACATAATGTATTAGTTTTTTAAGATTGGAATTCCAAAATAGAATTCAAGTATTTTAATTTTAAAGATATAGTCGTATTTGGTTCGAATTACTTCAGATTGAGCATTGGTCAACAATGTTTGCGCTTGGTTAAAATCGAAGGAATTCATCATCCCCACCGCATAACGCTCTTTAGCGTAATTGAAAGCTTCTTGTCTTGACTCTAAAGCAACAACAGCCGACTCGTGTGTTTTTAAAGCTCCTTTAGCATCGGTAAAAGCAGTATACACATTTCTTTGTAAATCTAATTCTTGTTGTTCTAAAGCTATTTTAGATTTTTCTAAATTGACTTTGTTACGCTCAACATTATTTTTTACTGACCAACCATTAAAAATAGGAACAGAAAGTTGTAAACCAAATGCTTGTCCTTTATTGTCTTTAAATTGATCCCAAACAGAATCTGGTCCTCCTAAAACAGGAATATTATTTGGTCTCAAAACATTTTGATTGGTTCCTTCAACAAAACCGATAGTTGACGTAGGATTTGCAGGGTCAATTTTAGATCCAACTATTTGGTCTGAATAAGCAGCTCTCGTATTAAAATTATAAAATCCTTGCAAAGTGGGTTGAAAAGCTCCTTTGGCAATAGCCACATCTTTCTCGGCTATCTCTAGATTCGTTTTTGCAATTTTCAACTCTGTTCTAGTTTCTTTAGCTTTATCATAAATAGCCGTGGCAGGTTGAGCCAAAATATTATTTTCATCCTTAATACTTTGATTGTCTATTACATCAAAATCATAAAAATCTTTCAACTGTAACAATTGGGCTAAACTCAATTTTGAAATCAATAAAGCGTTTTCAGCTGTAACTACATTCTGTTTATTAGTAGCCACGGTTGCTTTTATGTCTAATACATCGCCTCTTGGAATAGAACCTGCTTTAACTAATTCTTCTGAACGGGTTAATTGCTTTTCGGTAATGGCTAGTTGCTCCTTTTGAACTTTTAAATTTTCTTTATTGAATAAAACTTGTAAAAAAGCGTTGGCCACATTCAAGGCAATATCCTCTTGCATTTTTAGCAATTGGTATTTAGAAGCCACAATAGCCAAATTAGCTCTTCTGAGGTTGTTTTGATTTTGTAAGCCTTTATAAATATCCACACCTACTGTAGCCCCTAAAGAAGAGAATTGTGTGGTTTGATTTTCTAAAAGTCCTGTCGTTATATTTTGGTTCAAACCAATATTCCAAGAGTGGGAAGCATTAGCATTTACAGAAGGTAAAAAATTACCTTTAGCTCCTCTTTTATTGATATCAGCAGTCTTTGTGTCTAGCTCGGTGTTTTTGATAGAAATATTATTTTCTATCGCATATTTTACACACTCTTCTAAAGTCCAGGTTTTAGTTTGTGCCGTTCCAACAACGGAAGCGAACAAAAAGAACACTAAACTTAAATAATTATTTTTTTTCATAAATCGGGAATGAAAGTGCAACAAATATACTGCACAAATTTAACATTTTTTCAAAATTAGCAACTAGTTTGTGGGGCTTAATTACGGCTTGGGCTCTTCGGTTAACAATCCTTGATTCCATACTTTTATCTTGTCTGTAGCCTTAATTCCGCTTTTTATCTGAACATAAATTCCATCGCTTACACCCAAAACCAAATCTTTACGAACAAATTTTTGGGGTCCTGTTTGGACTTCAACATAAGGTTTCTGAGTTTTTTTATCAAATTGGACTAACGCTTCTTTGATAGCCAAAACTTTATCGGCTTTTTCTAAAATAATAGAAGCGTTTGCACTTAAACCTGCTCTAATAAACGTATTATCGCGATTGGTCATTTTGGCTTTGATTTCAAATTGAATCGCGCCATTTTCGGTTTTCCCTTTTGGAGCAATATAATTCAAAACAGCATCGAATTTTTTGTTTTCGATAGCACCAACCGTAATCTCAATTGGCAAATTTTCTTTTATTTTACCCACTTCGGATTCGTCAATTTTTCCAACAAAAATCATTCTTCCTACATCGGCTACACTTGCAATAGTCGTTCCTTCATTGAAATTGTTACTTTCAATAACTTGATTTCCTACTTTCACAGGAACATCTAATACCATTCCGTTAACGGTTGAACGAATCAAAGTATTCGCATAATTTCCCATTCCAGATGTGGTTCCGGTTTTTACGATGTCGTTGCTTTTTTTAGCTGCAACATAGTTTTGTTTTGCTTGTTTATATGCTACTTGAGCAGCGTCAAAATCATTAGCAGAAATCACACCTTTATCGAACAATGTCTTTTGTCTTTGGAATAATTTTTCTTGGTTATCCAAATCGATTTTGGCCGTTTGCACTTGATTTTGCGTATTATTCAAAGTAGAAACATTCGCTACTACTTTAATTTTAGCAATCAAATCGCCAGCTTTAATCGTTTCGCCAGCTTTAATGTATACTTCTTCAATAATTCCAGAAATATTAGGCTTAATCAATACCTCTTCATCAGGAACGATATTACCTGTAGCGATAGTTGTTTTTACAATAGTTTTATTTTCTGTTTTATCGGTTTGAAAAACTACCGGTGGCTCCTGATTTTTAGTATACAAGTAGTACAAAGCGCCAAAAAAAACTAGTGCTATTACGACTAATACAGTTATAGTAATTCCTTTTTTCATTGTAAATATGGTTATTCGGTTATTATTTATTCGGTTCTTAATGCATCTACAGGTTTTACACGAATAGCAGTTTGCGCGGGAATAAATCCTGCAAGTAATCCTGAGCCAATCAAAATGAGTAGCGCAAAAAACACTACTGCTAAATCTACACTTGGATTCGCAAACATCATATCATCACTCGGCATGCTATCCAAAACAAAATTCAAGACCCACAATACTCCTGTTGCCAATGCAATACCAAACATTCCTGCCATAATCGTCAAGAAAATAGCTTCGGTTAATATTTGTGTTCTTATGGCTCCAGGTGTAGCTCCAAGAGCTCTTCGTATTCCTATTTCTTTGGTTCGTTCTTTTACTACAATTAGCATAATATTAGAAATTCCAATCACACCAGAAAGCAATACCAAAGTACCCACGAAATAAGCAATGAATCTCAAAATAGCAAAGAGACTTTGTACTTTACTAAACTCTGCATACAAGTCAAAATTACCAATAGCACGATCGTCTGCCGGATTTATGGAGTGTCTCCCTTTCATAAACTCCAAGATTTTTGGCTTTAAATCCGTAATTGAAGCGCCATCATTCGCCGTTAGTGCCATCCAACCTACCGTATCTCCAAAATTGAAAGCTTGCTGAAAAGTTGTAAAAGGAATAAAGATTTTTTTCTGTTCTTCCTCTCCTCCACCTCTATTGTTGGACTTTGATTTGTACACACCAACAATCATAAAGTTGACCCCATTGATTTTTATATATGTCCCAATTACTTCTTCAACTGGAGTATATAGTTCTTTGATTACGCCTTGACCAATAACTGCAACTTTTCGCTTTAAGGTAATATCTTGTTGGTTCAAAAATCGCCCTTTTGGAATATCCATAGGCTCTTGATTTATCAACTCTGGATAATCCCCGTAAATAGTATAAGCTGCTGTTTTAGTACCACGAACCACATTATTTGCTCCCTCAAAACCCCCTAATTGATTTCGTGGTGAGACATACAACAAATCTGGAAAATTCTCTTTTAGCGCAGCAACATCTGCATTTTTAAAATTAAACTTTCGATTAGCAGGCAACCCTTTATAAGGTTTTGAAGCGGTTTGTGACCACATGAACATTGTATTGGTTGCAATACCATCAAAGCCTTTTTTCACTCCGTTTTCTAAACCATTTCCAGCAGCAAGCAAGATGACCAAAATAAAAATCCCCCAAAACACACCAAAAGCCGTCAGAATAGTTCGGAACGTATTCGCCGTCAATGCTTCTAAAATCTCATTCCATTTATCTCTATCAAACATAATTATTCGTCTCTAAGTGCAACAATAGGTTTGATTTTGGCGGCATGATAGGCTGGAAAAAAACCTGCCATCGCGCCAGCGAATACTAATAAAATTAAAGTAGTAATAGCTACCCCAAAATCTACTTCTGGATTTAAAAAATAGTCACTTTTCACATAAGGGCCAACCAGTTCAAGCAATAACAAACTGGATAACAGACCGATAAAACCTGCAATTGTGGTAATAAAAATAGACTCGTGCAAAATCATCCCAACAATAGAAATAGGTGATGCGCCAAGTGCTTTTCGAATTCCAATTTCTTTGGTACGCTCTTTTACAATAATCAGCATGATATTACTAACCCCAACTACTCCTGCTATGATGGTACAAATTCCTACCCACCAAAAAAATAGACGGATGTACAAATTCAAATCATAAAATTGCTTAGCATTTTCAATAGAATTATTAATTCCTATGGCACTTTCATCATCTGGTGCAACGGTATTTTTACTTCGCAACATTTGCCCTAATTCTGCCGTAAACTTGGTAGATTGTGCTAATGCTTCTTCATAAGTTGCCATTTTATTCAATGTGAATTGCATATTGCTTATTTTGTCGCCTACACTAAAAGCTTTCTGAGTCGTGGTGATAGGCAAATAAATTCTTGATTCCTCACGTTCTCCTGATGGATCCGTAAACACACCTACAACCTTAAAATTCACATTATTGATTACGATTTCTTCTCCGATAGAATTCTTATCTTTAAATAAATCCAACTTCACTTTCTGACCAATAGCAGCCACTTTTTCGTTATGCAACAAATCATTATCGTTGATAAAACGTCCGCTAACTATGGTTGCATTTTCTAAAGCTAAATAATCAGGATAAATCCCTCTGAATTGATAATTTCCTGTTTCTTTTCCATAGACAATTACGCCATTCCAATAGGAGTACACAGCAGATCTCCGATCCAACTTATCACTGAATTTAGTAACCGCTAAATCGTAATCACTATTCCTGAACTGAACTTCTCTTCCTGGGTTCAGTCCTTTATATTCTTTGGTTGTAGTACCCGTCCATACTTCAATTATTCCTTCCGCATCACGTTCGAATTGTTTGGCAATTCCGTTTTGCAATCCTTTTCCAGCACCAAGCAAAATAACCAAAATAAAGATTCCTGAAGCCACAGAAATTCCCGTCAAGAAAGTTCTCAACTTGTTTTTGGCGATAGCCTCAAAAATTTCCTGCCAGCGTTCTGTATTAAACATAAGAAGAAGCTCTTACTTGTTCTACTAATTTGTCATCTATAATCAATCCGTCTTTTAAAACTACATTTCGCTTGCACATCGCAGCAATATCTGGTTCGTGCGTTACAATTAGAATGGTTTTCCCTTCATCATTAATACCTTGAATTAGCTCCATAACCTCATAAGATGTTTTGGTATCTAATGCTCCTGTTGGTTCGTCGGCCAACAATACTTTTGGATTGGAAGCCAAAGCTCTAGCTATCGCAACTCTTTGTTTTTGCCCCCCAGAAAGTTCATTCGGTAAATGATGGGAGTGACTATCAAGACCTACTTTTTTCAAATAAGCCATTGCGATTTCGTTGCGTTCTTTTCGTTTTACCCCTTGATAATACAAAGGCATTGCAACATTGTCTAATGCCGTTTTGTAATTAATCAAATTAAAGGACTGAAAAACAAAACCTAGAAACTTGTTACGGTATCTAGAAGCAATGGTTTCATTCAGGTTTTTTATAGGTACATTATCTAAAATATAACTTCCACTATCTGCTTCATCCAATATCCCTAAAATATTAAGCAAGGTCGATTTACCAGAACCAGATGAGCCCATTATAGCTACTAACTCTCCTTCTTTAATATTGAAATTAATTCCTTTAAGCACATGTAAGGAAGAAGAACCCATCTTGTAGGATTTATGCAAGTCTTTAATTTCAATCATACTAAAAAAATTATGGCATTAATGGAATTTATAAACAAAAATAATTGCTAGTAATATACTACTTAAACAACTCTAAACGATAAGACTCGATTGCTTTGAAAATGTTACAAAAAAACTGGAATAATATTTGTTTTAGTATTTTTACCAAAACAAACCTTCATCAAATGTCAAAAATTCTTTTCTTTATTACTATAATATTAGCAATTTCATTATTTGTAAGTTGCTCTACAGCTAGTAAATTAGATGCTTTAAAACCCGAACCTGACGACGCAGTTCCGTTAGTCTACGAAAACAGTCCTTCCTTTATCAACCTTCCGGTGACCATAAAACTTAAAGACATTGAAAACAAAACCAATGCGTTACTCAATGGACTGATTTATGAAGACAACACTATTGAAGACGACGATATTGAATTGAAGGTTTGGAAAGAAGCCCCAATAACGATAACCAACGCACACCAAGGAACAACTGAAAAAATAAAAACGATTTTACCACTTAAAGTATGGGTAAAATATCGCATTGGCACCAAAAAATTAGGCGTTGAACTCTACACCTATAAAGAATTCAATTTAAATGGCGTGGTAACTTTGCATAGTGAAGTAAATCTCACCAACTGGCGAATGCATACCAAAACCGAATTAAAATCTTTGGACTGGAAAGAAAGCCCAACGATGGTGCTATTAGGCAAAAACGTCCCAATTACCTATATTATCAATCCAACTATTAGTTTGTTTAAGTCTAAAATCGAAAGAAAAATTGATGAATCGATTGAGAAGTCAATGGATTTCAAACCCAACGTAATGGATGCACTTGAAAAAATCTGCACACCTTTCGAAATGAGTGAAGCTTACTCCAGCTGGCTAAGAATTACCCCTATTGAAGTATACACTACAGATGCCCGATTAAAAAATGACACTTTTGTATTAGAAATGGGAATGAAATGCAATATGGAAACGCTGATTGGTGCAAAACCAACATCAAAATATGACAAAAACAAAATACTCTTAAAACCAGTAACGCAAATTCCACAACAAATCAATACCAGTATTGCGGCAGTTTCAACATATTTAGAGGCTTCAAGAATTATGACCAAAAATTTTAGTGGGCAAGTCTTTGGCTCTGGCAGTAAAAAAGTGACGGTAAAACAAGTAAACATTTGGCATAAAAATGACAAAATGGTGATTGCATTAGACTTATTGGGAAGTGTGAACGGAACGATTTATCTTTCTGGATTTCCTCAATACAATGAAAAAACAAAAGAAATATATTTTGATAAATTAGATTATGTTTTAGACACAAAAAACCGATTAATGCGAACAGCCAATTGGCTTGCACAAGGCATTATTTTACGAAAAATAGAAGCCAATTGCAGGTATTCTATTCAGCCCAATTTAGAAGAAGGCAAAAAAAGCATGATGAGTTACCTCACTAATTATTCACCAATGCCAGGTGTTTTTGTAAATGGAAAAATGGAGGACATCCAATTTCAAAAAATTCAATTAACCAATCAAGCCATCATTGCTTTTATCAATGTAAAAGGGAATGTTAAAGTCACCATTGATGGATTGAAATAATTATAAAAAAGGCTGAATTAATAATCCAGCCTTTTTTATTATGATTTTTTCTTTTTCATTCGATAAATATAATACCCTAGCGCAGCAACCAAAAGATATGGAATTACCATTAGGTACACAATTCCGTCATTAACCGCTGCTGCTTTTGTAGTATTGCCTTCACTGGTTAATGCAGCTCTACACATAGCACATTGCGCATATGAAGAAAATTCAAAAAGGAAAAAACAGATTCCCAAAAGCAGGAATTGCAATTTACTACTTCTTATTTCTCTCTTTTGATTTCTATCTCTAACTAGCATAATATGGCGCTATCATTAAATAAACGATTACTCCAGTTACTGCAACATATAACCAAATTGGGAAGGTGATTTTTGCAATTTTCTTATGCTTATCGAATCTTTGTGCCAAAGCACGAACATAAGTAATAAGTACCAAAGGTATTACGGCAATAGACAACAGAATATGCGATAAAAGAATAAAGAAATAAACATAGCGTAAAACACCTTCACCACCATAACTAGTAGAATCTGTGGTCATATGGTAAGCAATATACATAACCAAAAAAGCTAATGAACAACCTATTGCAGTTTTCATTAAATTTTCGTGTAAAATTCTATTCCCTTTTTTAATGGCAAGTACTGCCCAAATTAACAGAATAGCTGTTATACCATTGATTGTAGCATAGATTGGAGGTAAAAATCGCAATGGAGCCACTTCTATTCCAAAGTCTTTTAATTTAACTTTAAACAATATAGCAACCGCTACTGGGATTAAAATAGATAGTAGTACAATCCATTTATTGTATTTCTGCTCAACTGAATTTTGTTCCATTTTATTCTTTTAAAAGTAATTTAATATCTTCTTGAATGTCTTTAACGCCTTTTTTATCCAATCCATCATAGTACAAAATTGGATTACCAAACTCATCATTTCTACAACGAATATGTCCTTTTTTATCAATTAAAGCAAATAAACCAGAATGCTCAAAACCACCACTCACTTTGTTATTGGCAGCAGCATATAGATTAAAACCTTTGTTAGCCAAATCAAAAATAGCCGTTTTGTCTCCGGTTAAAAAATTCCAATTTGAAGATTTAACCCCTAACAACTTAGCATGCGCTTTTAAAACTTCAGGTGTATCTGTTTTTGGATCTATAGTAACTGAAACGATACCAAAATTAGGGTTGCCAAAAAAAGTTTTCTCGATTTGCAACATACTCAAATTCATCTTGGGACAGATGGAAGGACAAGTTGTGAAGAAAAATTCCAAAACATAAACTTTACCATCATAAGATGCATTATTGATGGTTTTATTGTCTTGATTAGTAAATTCAAAAGACGGTGCTTTGCCAATGTCTACCAAACTTTCTGCAGCAATTCCAGCTCCACTATCTTTATCCAATCGATCCGATTTCACAACAGCATTGCCCTGTACTCGATCGATAATTTTAGGAATTGCATAAATTCCAAAAATTAAAATAATAAAGGATATCCCGATATATGATTTATTCTTAAACATATTACAATTGTTTAGTAGCGTTATTATTCTTTTTCAAAGCCGCTTTGTACTCGTACAAAAGGATTTTAAAGTCATCAAGCATTTCATTACTCAACTCTGCTGGATGAAAGGTATTATACCCTTCTTTGTATTCTTCTTTATCTTTTCTTCCTCTCAAATTGCGTTCTTTATCAAAAATAAAAACGTTGGAAGTACCATAATTAGAATCCAATTGACTCTTAAGTTGCATTTGCTTGTAAAAGTTTGCAATCTCTTCAGGAGTTGCGAAAACAAAATTCCATTGCTTTACATCGGTAAAAGCTTTCAAGGCATCCAAAACAGCTTGGGCGTCTTTTTCGGTTCCAACTGGACAAAGCATCACGAATTGTAAATCCTTGAAAGTATGGTAACGTTGGTAAATCTTTTGATTCAAATTGAATAAATTTCCTCTATTGGCAAGTAAATTTGTCCCTGAAAATCCAAGAACAGTTATCTTTCCATCTAAACGAACGACATCCCCTCTCAACGATTTCCAGTTACCAAAGTCAGCAACTTTAGGTGTAATTGTAGGTAATTTGGTAAAACTATTCACTCCAGAAGCAAAAAATAAATAAGCTACTATTGGAAGAATAAACAAGACAAAAAGAACAATATTTTTTTTCATCAGAAGGGTGGTATTGAGAGTGTAAAAATAAAAAAAGCTCCGATATTTCGGAGCTCTTTTCTGAATTAATATTTAGTTAAAAATTCCATTTAATGATAGAATTTTTAAAAACCCCGAATACATAATCACCTTCAGTTAATAGAATAAAAAGTAAATATAAAATTAAAAATATTAGTGGGGCAACTACAGAACTTTGTAAGGATTTTTTTTCTCCCTCCATGTGCATAAAAGCCCAAACAATATAATATGCTTTAACAATTGTCAATATATAGAATATCCAATTTAGCAAGTTCATTCCAAGAAAATTAGTAAAATGTAATGATTCAGGTTTAATAATACCCAAGATAACCTCAACTGTAGTTACCGCTGAAAGCAAACCAAAAACAAACCAAATTCTTTTTGTGTTAGAAACGTGTTCGTGTGACATAATAATAAGTTCCTTTAAAATTAAACAAGATAAAATACGGTAAATACAAATACCCAAACTAAATCTACAAAGTGCCAGTACAAACCAACTTTCTCTACCATTTCATAGCTTCTACGCTTTTCGTAAGTTCCTAACAATACATTAAAGAAGATAATGATATTGATTACAACTCCAGAAAATACGTGAAATCCGTGAAAACCTGTAATAAAGAAAAAGAAGTCAGCAAATAATTTACTTCCGTATTCGTTATGCGTTAAGTTCGCACCTTCAATAACCAATTTTGCATCCGCTAATCTAGCTTCAGACTCTGCTCTTGAAAGCACTAATTTCTTTTTATCTTTAGTGATAGTTTCTGTTCTAACCAATAAATCTGGATTCGCTTTGAAACCTGCTTGAACTTCTGCAACAGAATAAGATGGTAAAGCTGGCTCACTCATAAACCATTTGGCTTTGTTACGAGTCAATTGCTCACGCTCTTCTGGTAAAGTTTTAGCAAAATCAGCCAAAGCAACACGCTTTCCGTCTTTATCAACAAACTGAAGTAAACTACCTCCTGTTGTTTCTACTGCACCATATTCTCCTTTAATAAAGTTTTTCCACTCCCAAGCTTGAGAACCAACGAAAACTAAACCTCCGATAATGGTCAAAAACATATAAAGCGCCACTTTATCTTTCTTCATTTGATGTCCTGCATCAACAGCCAATACCATTGTTACAGAAGAGAAAATCAAGATAAATGTCATTAAGGCTACATAATACATCGGAGCTGATACACCGTGTAAAAATGGAAAGTGAGTAAACACTTCGTCGGCTAAAGGCCAAGTTTCAATAAATTTAAATCTAGAAAATCCATAAGCTGCAAGGAAACCAGAGAAGGTTAAGGCATCTGACACGATAAAAAACCACATCATTAATTTACCATAACTCGCTCCCATTGGCTCATTTCCGCCACTCCATATCTTTTCGTCGTTGTTTGCAGTAGTAACTGTCGCTCCCATAAAAATTAATTCGTTAAAAAGTTTCCAAATTTACATTTTTTTCTTATTTAAAGAAATATAAAAACAAAAATAAATAAACCCACAATAAATCAAGGAAATGCCAGTACATTACACCCAGTTCAATTCCAAGAGATTGAGTTGCGCTATATTTTTGTTTAAAATGATTATAAATAATAATTAGCAAAGAAATTAATCCTCCAGCCAAATGCAACAAGTGCATAACCGTTACAATATAAAGGAATGTCGTAGTAATAGAACTAGCTGGTCCTGTAAAATAATATCCTTTGGCAACAATTTGACCAAAACCTATAAATTGCAATACTACAAATGCAACTCCTAACACCAATGTAACCAACAACCATTGGCTTGTAGCCTTCTGATTGTCTTTTTGAATTGCTTTTTTAGCCAAATGAAATGTAATACTACTGGCTAAAATGGCGAACGTGCTAATAAAAAAAGCAGGAGGCAATTGAAAATCCTTCAACCAATCTACTCTTGATTTACTTACCACAAAGGCACTTGTTAATCCTGCAAACATCATGGTCATGCTTACCATTGCAAACAACAAGATCAGCTTATAGGATCTCGCAGTTCTAGATTGATGCTCGTCTTTTGTCATTATCATATCCATAACTATCTTAAAAATTTATCTACAATATATATAATCTGCAAAAGTGTAATATAAGATACACTCACCAACATTAATGTTCTTGCTGCTTTTGCAGTTCTAATTTGGTAAACTTTAACAGCATAAAACAACATCCATAGACCGATTAAAAAAACCAAAACAGCAGCTACTGGACTCAAAAACAACTGACCAGTATAACCAAACATTGGTAAAAGCGATGCAATGATTAACCAAATGGTGTATAAAATTATCTGTAATGCCGTACCATTATCTCTTTTTCCTGTTGGTAACATAAAAAAACCGGCTTTTTCATAATCTTCATACAAAAACCACCCTATAGCCCAAAAATGTGGGAACTGCCAAAAAAACTGAATCAAAAACAACGTTCCTGCCTCTATCCCAAATTCCCCAGTAGCAGCAACCCATCCTAACATGAATGGAATTGCACCAGGAAAAGCTCCAACAAAAACAGACAACGAAGTCATTGTTTTTAATGGTGTATAAACACTGGTATATAAAAAAATCGAAATCGCACCAAACATGGCTGATTTTGGATTAATACTATACAACAATACCAATCCTAAAATTGTCAACATTGAAGCCACAACGACAGCTACTCTTGGCTGCATTCTTCCCGAAGCCACTGGACGATTTTTAGTTCGGTCCATTAAAGCATCTAAATCTTTTTCAATTACTTGATTGTATGCATTGGAAGCACCAACCATACAGTACCCACCAATAGCTAACTTTAGTAATACCCACCAAGTACTTACCTCGAAATGATCAATCCCCAAAACAAAACCAGCTATGGAAGAAAAAACAACACTAATGGCAAGACCTGCTTTAGTGATGGCTTTAAAATCTAAATAAATGGATTTGAGGGAAACTGTATTTGTCAAAACGATTAAAACTAGTGTTATTTTTATAAAAACTTTTGCAAAAGTAGGTTATCAAAAGGGATTTGACAAAAAACAACTCATAAAAAAAGTTTCTATTAAAAACGAACCTATTAATAATCAAAATAGAAGTTGAAAATATCAGAGCGAACACCTAGTGTTACCCAATTCGTGCTTTGATTAAAAGTAGCAACTGTATTTTTTGAAGGATCAAAACTTCTATAAATATAACTGGCAAAAAGCTTCAAATTAGTTGCTGGATTTACCAAGTAGCCTCCCTGAATGTCAGCTATAAATACTTTGGTTTTGTTTCCTTGTCCCACTTTCACCCCTGTATCAAAAGGGCGCTTTTCATCATAGTCTTTGTAAATATTGCCTCCATAGTTAAAACTATCTTCAGTAGTATTAAAATCTAAACCTCGCGTTCCAACTGTTACTTTCGCATCCGCAAAAAGTCTTCCCTTGTTATAGCGAGCAATCGCGATTAACTCTCTAAAATTCCCTCCCCATTGATGTCCCAAACTCTGATTATTGTGCGCGTAATTCGTAATAGGATTACTATGAGAATACACATAAGGACGCACGTGATTGTATTCTAACTGCAATAAAAGATTCTTTACTTTGAAAGCATTGTAATACTTCACTCCTACTTGATATCCGAATTTGTTTTTCCAACTATTATCACCTCCTTTTACGTCGCCCAATGAGAATTCATCTAGCAAAAATTGTCCGTAGGCATTAATTGAAGCATCCCATTTGTACTTAAATGTAAGTCCCAACAAAGCATTTCCACTTCTAGAGGAAGACCCAAATTCTACCGCACGGTAAAAAATAATAGGATTCACAAAACTCATATCAAAGCCACGGTTATTGTCTTTTGTCCAAACAACTGATTCAAAAAAACCTAAATTCAAACGATTCGAAACATTCCAGCTCAAATAATGATTCGCCATAAATTTGGTAGCATACGTTCGATCTACAGTCACTTCTGGACGCACATCTTTGAGCCACATATACGTATTGGTGTATTTAATTTTCCAAAAATTAGTATTGATTTTAAAGTAAGGGTAAGGACTAGCACCATCACTTTCTAACAAAGAACGATACCCGTCTCCAATAAAATTTCTTCCGTAACCTAATTGTAAATCTATAAATCTATTGGGAGTAAAAGTAATGTTCGCTTCCGCCAAAGGAAAATCATAGGCATCATCTTTGAATCTTTTGGCAATTCCAATTCCAGGAATTATAGCAGGATTTCCTCCCGAAGGTTTAATGGATTCTGCATATTGATTGTAATAATCTGCAAAACGCCCTTGACTTTCAAAAACTGTGGTAGTAAAATTCAATTGTTTCCCCAATCCTCCTCTAAAATTAAGTGCACGAGTATTCACATAAGTATATGAATTCTCGGTTTGAGAAGCTTTACCTAATTGCAAATCAAAAATTGGATTTAAGGTAAACCAATAGTCTTCGCCTTGAATCTCAACAGTGTTTTCATTCCATAATTTTCTCGCCCACCAACCAGAAGCTTTCTTTTTCAACTGCTCATTAACTTCCTTCATATTATAATACTTGGCTACTTCAGCATAAGTATAGGGTTTTGAAGCGGTATGATTATTACTTCCCACTTGATTCATTTTAGCATCAAACTGCGCATAAAGACTGTGCGAAAAAGGCACATTTAAATGACTTTCATACTCTGGATTGCGGTATTTTTTATAAACAATACTATCTAATTCTGTTAGCTTTGGACTTTTAACATTGAGAATTTCTGCTTTAGCAAGTGCTTCTGCTTCGAACTGTTCTTTTGATTTCAAAGGAATGGCAATTGCAATCGTATATTTAGAATAAGTTGGTTTACCATTATAAGTAGCAGGACTCACTTTGGGCATACTTTCGATAACTCTTTTTGCTTCTGCAGCATATGAATCTACAACTGCGTCAACATACAACACTTTGAATTTTCCCTCTACGGTAACCTCAAACAGCACTTTTACATTACCTTTAAAAGAATCGTTTTGAGGTACTTTAAAGTTAGAATATACAAAATCTTGTACTTGATCGTAAAAACATTTTTCTATTTCATTTGGTTGAAGATTTTGACAAGCTGTAAAAACAGGAAAACGCTCAACTTCACTAAAAGTTGCAACATTTACGTTTTGCCCAACACACCAATTTAATCCAATAAATAAAAAAAGAATAGTAAAAATTTTAGACATGGTTTAGATTTGGGGATAATTAATATTCATTTTGAGTTGTAATACCATCAATAATTGCTTTAGCTCCAGAAGTTCCAATTCGCTGAACACCCAATTGAATCATTTCGACAGCATCTGCATAACTACGAACACCTCCTGCAGCTTTTACAGGTAAAGGAGAAGCATTTTCGAGCATAATTTTTATAGTATCAACTGTCGCTCCATTAGGTTCATTATTGGGCGTTACATAAAATCCAGTAGAAGATTTTACAAAAACAGAGGCGTATTGTTCCTCTTTAAAATTTTGTATGACTACATTTTTGATTAAAGCAGAAAGTTGCATGATCTGCCCATTATTCAAAGCCGCTACTTCAATAATCCATTTTACTACTTTTTTATGGGCCAATCCCAATTGTGTCCCTTTTAGAATTTCCTCTTTAACTAAAGCAATTTCACCATTTTTAAAAGCCTCATAATTGCAAACAAAATCCAAATCATCAGCTCCATTGGCGATGGCTTGTTCTGCTTCGGCTAGTTTGGTTGCCAAATCAGATTGTCCATTGGGAAAATCAATAACCGTCCCTATCAACAAATTAGAATGAGCTTCTTGAATCATTTTTTTCGCCAAAGCCACTCGATCTGGGCGAATCATAATAAGTTTGAAATGCTCTCGAATAGCCTCTTCAATAAAGGATTTTGCAACCAATACGTTTTCTGCTTCAGATAAATTAGCTTGTTGATTGGTTTTTAAATAAGTCGAATCTAAGTAGGTTCTAACATCCATTTTTACAAGGAATTGGAATTGATAAATAAGTCGTACAAAAATACATTATTAATTGAATACACCGGTGCGAAGTCCTTTTTTTCTCCGTACTTACCAACAAAAACAGGATTTTCAAGAAACATACATTAAAAATAAACATTGCAATAATTCCCCAAAAAAAAATCCCATCGAAATGGGATTTTAAAATTTTATTAGATTTCTATTTTTTCTTTAAATCGATACAAAAGGGCGATGGCAAAAAGAGCTCCAAATACATTCGCTAAAATATCAGTAACATCTGCACTTCTGGAAGTTGTAAAATAGCCTTGTATGAACTCTATTAGCAATCCGAATAAAAAGGAAAGTAAAAAAGATACATACACTACTTTTGAAAAACTACTCAATCTTCCATTTTTAACTAAAGTGATTCCCCAGAAAAAAGTAAAAAATAGATGTAAAAGAATGTGCACTATTTTATCAATTCCCACAATGTTGATGGAAGGAACATCAGACGACTTCATTAGACAAACATAAAGCATCAAAATTGTCCAACTTATTGCAGCAAAAAAATAAAATTGTTTATGCACCAATTAGTTCTTTATAAGAAGCATCTGAAAGCAATTCTTCAATTTCAGCTGGATTAGCAATTTTCACTTTAATCATCCAACCAGCACCATAAGGATCAGAATTTACTGTCTCCGGAGCACTTTCTAAATCATCATTGAATGCAATGATTTCACCAGAAAGTGGTAAAAATAAATCAGAAACAGTTTTAACTGCTTCAACTGTTCCAAAAACTTCATCCTTATCCAAAGTTTGGTCTAAAGTTTCAACTTCTACATAAACAATATCTCCCAACTCTTTTTGAGCAAAATGAGTAATTCCTACTGTTGCAATATCTCCTTCGATACTAACCCACTCGTGATCTTTTGTGTACTTTAAATTTGATGGTACGCTCATAATATATAAATGTTGTGTTATTAACAATAAAACGCAAAGATAACTATCTTATATTGAATTTTTACTTAGAATAGGTACAAATTAATTTCCGAAATTGTAACGAATAGTAAATCCTGAACGAATATTAGTAAGAGGAAAAGTTGTTGAAATTACAGCTTTAGAAAACGAATGGTCATAATAAAAAATTGCCGTTAAATTTTTACTAAAGGAGTAATCAGCGGCCAATCGTAATTGCCAAATATTCTGTCCAGCAGCCAATTGGTTGTTGTTATAATCCAAATAACGAACAATCGTTTGATTATTTCGATAGGACAAATCTGCCTTAACATTGATATCACTTTTGATGATTCCCGTAGGATTATCTGCCAAACGTGAAGAGAAAATCACATCTTTGAAACGATATCCCAGACCTACAATATACTCGATTCCTTTAACTTCGGTCAATAGATTGTTATCAAAACTCATAGATAAAGCACGGTCTTTTTTAATCTCGGTCAACACTTTAAATGAATTTTTTAACTCAAAATCCAATCGCACCAACGGACTGAATTGTTCCACCAAGTTCACATTGGATATGACCGTAGGATTATAAAAATTTCCGCTGGCATCTACCCCATTTGGACTTTTAGTATATTCAAAATTAGAACGATAATCATTGATAGAATATGATGCTCGGTAGTTGTGCAATAGCGAAACCCTTTTGAAATTATTCTTAAAAAAAGTGTACCTCATAAAACCATTGTACTTGATAGACCAGTTGGGAATAGGGAAACTTCTAAAAATTCCAGTCGAAACATCATTAGCATTGCCCCCAGTATATGCTGCTAAAAAGGCCGGTAACAATACCGCTTGGCTATTTTTGCCATACCCAATTGGAAATCCATCAGCATCTATATTTCCGGGATTATTGAGGTCAATTCCTCGCTGCGTCGCTAATCGATTGGCTACAATAATTCGATTGGCTCTAAAATCATCAAAGGCAGCCGAGCCACTCTCGTCGCTTTTAGAAAATGCCGTTTTTACTAATACTGTAGAAATCGAAAACATCCCATAACTATAAGGAGACAAAGGCGTATAATTACCAGAAACCACACTATACTGTTCGGATGAATTCTCAGAATAAGCACGATCAGCTGTTAAGTCTATTTTGAAATCAGGAAACAAATCAACATTGGCGGTAGCCTTTAGTATTTTGTTGGTTACTTGCGTGTAATTTTGATTAAAATCTTGATACGTGGTCAACCAGCCTCTTTTCGCTGATTCGTATCGAATATCGTCCTGACTTCCAAAAATGAAGCCAAATGAAGGTCGCGAAGAACCTAAGAAACCAACACTAGGTGTAAAACCAGGTAAAACGGTTCCGCTATTGTGAGTATAATTCACTTGAACATTTTTCACACTTGTCAATACCCCAATCAATCCATCCATAAATGGGCTTCTTTGTTGCAAAGGCTTAACGGCTGTGTTTACAACTTTTTCTCCTGGTTTTGGAGCCACCGCTTTTGGCTTAGCAGCACCAGCAGCTGGTGTTTTTTTGGAAAGTCCAATGTATTTGTAGAACGTTTCCATTGCAAAGGAAGCGTTCAATATTTTTGAGCTAGCGTTTTGAATCGTATTTCCTAAATTATAATCAACTCCTCCGATGGTTATGTTATCGAAAGCATTCGATGCACGTTGCCAACTGTAATCCCCTTGGTAAGTGAAATTTGCTTTTACAAAACCAAACACCGGAATTTTATTCAACGGAATATCATAATTCACAATAAGTTGTTGCATGTGCTGATTAGGGTCACCAATATCAAAATAACTATCCCAAATAGTAAAGGAATCAATTGGAACATCATTTTCATTCAGATAACTTTTGACAATATTATTTGAAGAAGCTGTATAATTTATTTTTAACGATTTAGTTAAGTTATAATTAAACCCATATTGATAATTAAACGCAAAATTTCTTCTGTACAAAGGATCCAAACCAATTCCAACTACATCTACTTGACGGAATTGCTGGCGATTGTATTGTCTAATCACACTACTATTGAAAGTGATATTCGTTGGTAAAAAATTAAAATTGAAATCTTGCAACCATTTCCAATACTCGCTTTTCTTTACAAATGTTTTTTTCTTGAATGGTTCGTAAGGTTTGTTTTGAAAACTGTACGCATAATTAACGGTAGTATTACTCAACTGGTCGATATAGCTCTCTATTTCATAATCATGACGTTCCACTTCGTTGTACGACTGGGAGAAAGTAAAGTTCTCGGGATCATACACATGTGGTTTTTGCTCAGGACTTCTTTCTTTTCTTACTCCAATAAAGTTAATGCTTGTACGTTTTGTATAATCAATCGCACGACTTTCGATATTATCTCTAGCATCTTTATCAGTAGTTTCGCGAATTAATTGCTTTAATTTAATATCTTGATTAAAAGGGTCATATTCTGGAGTGATTACTTCTTCACCAATACCATAATTGAACGGTAAATTAATCCCCCATTTTTTTGGTAATAATTGTCCCAAATTCAAATTAGTCACTACCCCATACTGTTGAATATCTTCCCTACTGCGTTCATTTGGTCCTTGCTCTAAAGCTCCAAAACCAATGGTTGTTTTTCTTCCTGTTAGTGAAAGTGTAGCAAAATCAGCCATATTGGTATCAATATTTAGCAAAGCAGCCATTCCTCCTTTGTTATCCATATCTGCCAAACGCAACTCGTTAAACCAAACCTCTCCAAGAATTGGTAGTCTTAATTCATCGCTTTTCACACCAACCATCAAAGTTCTAACCAAACCAAAATTCGGATTTCCTTTAATTCCTATTCGCAATCTATTGGTTTTGCCAGACAAAGAATTATCCAACTCGTCTTCGAATTTATAAAAAACACCGTCTTGAGGTAGCGTCGTAGGATCAATACCCATAGCGAGTATTTTTAATTTTGTTAATAAATCTAACTTCAAATCTATTTCATTGGCTTCAGGCCAAACGGCAGAAGCAGCTACCTTACAATCTGGAGATGGAATTGTAACCTGCAAAGGAATTTCTATTTGATAGAAATTATCTGTAAAATCATTTCCAAAACGAATAAAACCTACCATTTGGTTGTCTCGTAATACTATTTCATTAGGCAAAGATTCTGCGTGCAGGAACATTTTTAATTTATTGAACTGTCGCATATCAATACTAACATTCTTGAAAACAGCTCTTGAATCATTAGGTTCTAAACCTTTACCCGAAACTCGTAATGCTAATGACTGTTCATTTTGATTGATAACGGTATTGTTGTTGTAAAGTTGTTCTCTTACTACTCCGGGAGGGGTTACATAATTTATAGGACAACGTTCGTTATTCTCTTGAATATTGACAGCAAGTACATCCAAAGTTGTGTCATCATCTGCAACATTGGTATCATTAAAATCCAAAGAATTAGTATACCTTCTCCATTCCCCACGAACTAAATCTAAGGCTCCAAAACGAAGGGTAATAGGTGATTCAAAATTCGTCATAAACATTCTCATGAATCGGATAGAACGAAAATCGGATATCCCACCAATAGTGTTTTGTGGCTGAGAAACTGGAATTTTAAATTGAATCCACCTTGCTTCTGTAGACGAACCATCAGGTAAGGTTTGCTGCGTGTTTCGAATATCAGTAATGTAATTTTCACCAACATTCATATTGGGCCTCATATCAATACTGTATTCATAATAAGCATTGATAGTATTCATTGTATTATCACGATTAATATCTTCAACGTCAGGAAAAGTAGTAGACCCTCTATTGGCATCGGAAATATTTACTGCTGAGTTGCCATCTGTTCCATTGTAGTTTTTATAACGATCTAAAACACCTCCTGTGGTATTTGCAAAATAAGTATAATCATCGCCAGCTGGATCGGGATCTGATGCAAAATTAGAATATACGGCAGCCTCTTGATCGTTCTTCATACCATCTAATCCAATATCCTGATTGGTTCTATTAGAAGCATTTCCATCAAAGGCATAAATCAAGGATTGGGAGGCAGGAACGTCTCCCCAAATAGGTCTTGGATTCACCAAAATTTGATCTGGTCCCAAACCATTTTCGTATTGTTTCCTTCCGTCTTTTAGAACATCTTCTGAAATTTCTCCTAAGTTAAAATATAACTTCCCTGAATTGGATGGCGAAATATTACCCTTACCAACATACGGATCCAAAACCCAAAACTGAATATACTCAACATTTCCTTGTTCAAAGTTAGTAGTATTGATTGCTCTCATGATTCCTCCGAAATTGTCTTTTGGAGAAGAGGCAAAAGTGGTCGAATTATTATAAGGCCCTCTATCTTGTGGATAATAACTCAAATCTAACGTGTTGACTACCTGCGTTTGTCCTTGAGCAATATCTGTATTGGGATACAATTCTTCGCTAAAAATTCTACGAGTGGTATTTAAGGAAATATCATCATTTGAAATTCCTGTTGGCTTTTGTGTATAAAACAATGGATCGATAGTATACCAAGCCAATTTGGCTCTTTTGAAACCATAACTCAAATCGTTGGCACCTTCATTAAAATTGTATTGACTTTCGGCATCGTTTACTGGTGTAGAAGACAAACTCCAAGCAAAAGGCGAGCGCAAATCAATAGTAGATTGAGAACCTTCGAAATCATCAACATAAATTGTAGACTCTCCATTAAAACGATCCGCTTTTGGTGTATCGGGTTTCAAAAAAGCAATTTCTCCTCTGATTGAAAGATTAGACGGTACATCAGTATCAATATTAGGTAATTTGTTAACCAAGCGTGTAAAAAACGGAACTTCTGTTGCAAAATTTCCATTGAAGCCAAAAATAGTATTGTTAACCGATTCTTGACCATAATTGGATTTTTGCGTAAACGGTCTTTCCGTCATTTTTAAATAGGTACCACCTAAAACAAATTTATCGGATATTTTATGTTCTACATTTAACCCCATAAATCTTCTGGTTTGCTGACCAAAGATGGAATTGTTTTCTAAAGAAACTTCAATAGGCGTGTTAGAAGCTTGAAGCGAAGGATCTAAAATTTGAACCCTCCCTAATTGATAATTTACACTATAATCTACTCCCTCTACCAAACGTCTACCTGCGGCAGTAACCACCACAGAGCCTTGCGGAACATTGAGTGCTCCAATTGGAATTCCGTCCCCACTTGAGGATTTGTATTTTCCTCTAATCAAGTACTTGTTTTTATCGATGTCTTGTAATGCTCCTGCCTGAGTGTTACGATACATGCTTCTAAAAACATACTTCTTTTGATTAGGATTATACGTATCTACATCTTTATAATTTTCTGCAGAATTTGGTGTTTTTAATTTTGAAAATATAAGCTCTCCAAACGGTTCTTTCGTAGTAAACATAATTCTACCATTCTGAGCATCGATAGTTGTCCCCGGAAGAAAATCAAAGAAACCATCACCACCCGCTTGTGGATCGTTGTTGAAATTCAATCTGTCCAGATTAAAAACTTTTAATAAAGGAGTCTCTGCAACTTTGTTTTCTGGAGTAGGATTCGAAGGAAAAGGAGTTCCCGGAACCTCTGTAATATAATTGATTGGCGAAGGATCGGCATACAAGATATTCATTCGGAAATCTTCTTGCTTCAATTGATAACCGCCTGGCACTTGATAGATATTTTTCATCATCAAGTTCCAAATTGGATCCTTCACATTGGTCAAGTTGCTTTTCAGCATTTTCAAAATCAAACTTTGCGTAATAATCGCCTGAGGTACGTTGTTATTTCCTCCAACTACATTGGTTGCATCCACACCATCATTACCAAATTCTCCAACTTGATAGACTTGATCTCCAATTGTATATTGATAAGCAACTGCTAGAACCTCATCATTACTCAAACGTTGTTGCAACGAAATGAATCCTAATTTTGAATTAAAAGTGTACTCATTAGCTGTAAGTTTTCGCGCATTTTCTAACTTAGAATAATCTCTTCCTTCAACAACTGTAGTATTAAATCCTGAACTTGATGTCGCAATTTCTCTAATATTTGGATTCAACAAACCTGTCCCCGCTGCTATTTGTTCAGGATCATAATCATTATTGGTATTATCAGAAGGAGAGTTGGCTGGGTTATTAAAAATTCCCGTTGACGGGTTCAATACCACTACCTCATTGTCTGCCAATCCCGTTAACTGTGCTTCTCCTAAATCTTGTATCGCAATAATGTTTCGTAAATTATTTGATGTAGCATTTACTCTATTTTGTTTATTGGTCACCCAAACCTCGATACGCGTAATCTGAACCCTACTATCAATAAAAGGGTAGCCTTCTAGGGCTTTGTCGTATCGGCTTCTGAAATATTGTGATAAGAAAAAGTGGCGGTCATTATCATAATCTAAAGCAAAAAGTTCATAATTTTGAACTGTTCCACCTCCTTCGGCAACTAAGCTTCTGGTTTGTGACTTTTGCTCAGAAAAAATTCCAGTAAAGGTCGTTTTTCCGAATTGTAATTGCGTTTTTACCCCAAACAAACTCTGAGCACCTCGAATTAAAGAGCTATTTAGCGGCATGCTTACGTTACCAACTTCTATTTTTTGAATAATATCATCTTCTGAAGGTGTGTATTCTAACTTTATTAAATTTTGAAAGGCAAAAGTAGATTGTGTATCATAATTAGCATTAACGCTTAATCGGGTGCCCACTTTTCCCATCAGACTCATACTTATTCTTTGATCAAAATCAAAAGAAGTAACGGCTCTGTTTCTAGGAGAAAATGATGGATTGTCTTGTTTTGTATAGCGTACCCCTAAATCCATTTCTACAGAACCCGTTGGTTTAACGTCAATTGTATTACTCCCAAAAACGGACTCAAAGAAACTAGACTTTATATAATAGCGTGGTAACAAGTCTTTTTTAGCTTCTTCAGCTCCTTTCTTTTTTCCATCAATGGCGTCTGCTTTTTTCTTAAAGTAATTGCGTCTTGATTCTTGGAGTACTAATTTTTCGTATTCTGCAGGGGTAAGTATTATGGGAAAATTGATGTTGATTCCGTCAATAGAACTTGTATACACATATCGATCAGTTACGGGATCATAAGTATAGGAAGATAAGATACTCTTAGGGTCTTTTATTTGAAGTTTCCCTACCGTATACCCTTTTTTTACCGTATCTTGAACCGTTGGATTTACTTGACCATACGATACAAAACTGGCACATACAACAAGTAAAAAAATACAAATTTTACGCATGCAATTGGACTCTCTTGGTTCTTTTACAAACTTTTTAAGGCTTTCTTAATAATGGTTTCTACTGTAGCATCAGGCTCTGCTAAAACAATTTTTTCGATTACTTTTTCACAGGTTTTTCGAACAAAGCCCAAAACCTCTAGAGCAGATAACGCTTCATCTTTATTTGTATTGCTTTGCGATACTGAAAGTTCGTCTAAATCGTATAATTTAACAACTTTTTCTTTCAAATCGAGTATAACTCGTTGTGCCGTTTTGTTTCCAATACCTTTGATGGATTGTATAGTCGAAACATCAGCAGAAGCAATAGCATTTGTAATTTGTCTTGGGTCTAAAGAAGAAAGCATTGTTCTAGCAATACCAGCACCTATTCCTGAAACAGACAATAACAATCGAAAAATCTCTCTTTCGGATTTTTCTATAAAACCATACAAAGTATGTGCATCTTCTTTAATTTGAAGATGAGTATATACCTTAACAAAATCCGTGTTGGGCAATAATGAATAGGTATGTAATGATATATTAATATGGTACCCTACACCTGCACAATCTATAACGATGTGGGTAGGTGATTTTTCTACTAATTTTCCTTGTAAATGTGCAATCATTTAGTTGTATTATGATCCAAATATAACAAAAAAGTCCAGCATTTGACTGAAAATCATTTGCTAGACTTTTGTTGCTTTGTGTTTTACTTAATTATTCGCTTTTTTCTTTTGTTTTTCTTGAGCATCAATGATTGCTATGGCAGACATATTTACCATTTCCTCAACACTAGCTCCTAATTGAAAAATATGAACTGGTTTGCCCATTCCCAACATAATTGGCCCTATAGACTCCACTTTATCTAACTCTTTCAACAATTTATAAGTGATGTTGGCTGATTCCAAATTTGGAAAAACCAATGTATTCACTTTTTTATCTGCTAGTTTAGAAAAAGGAAATTTAGCTTTTAGCATTTCTGGATTCAAGGCAAAATCTGCTTGAATTTCCCCATCAATACATAAATCTGGATAATTTTCATGCAAATAGGCCACTGCCTCACGAACTTTTCCTGCACTTGGATTGGTTGAAGAACCAAAATTTGAATACGAAACCATGGCAATTACAGGCTCTACTCCAAACATTCTTGCTGTTTTGGCTGTCATTAATGCAATTTTAGCCAAATCATCTGCCGAAGGATTGATATTGATAGCCGTATCCGAGAAAAACATCGGACCACGTTTGGTCATCATAATATTTGTTGTTGCTACAATAGATGCCCCTGGAGCTTTATCCACCAATTGCAACATTGGTTTTACCACAGAAGGATAACTTCTAGAATGTCCGCTAACCAATGCATCAGCTTCGCCAACATTGACCATCATTGCGGCAAAATAATTACGCTCGCGCATTAACTTTTGAGCATCCAAAAATGAAATTCCCCTTCTTTTTCTGGTTTCCCAATAAGCCGTGGCAAAACGGTCTCTTCTTCCTTCTTCTTCTTTTTCTTTTGGGTCAATAATCGTGATATCAGCATCAAAACCAATCTCGGCCTTTAACTCTAAAATAATTTCTTTATTTCCTAACAAAATCGGGAAACCAATACCTTCGTCATGAACAATTTGAGCTGCTTTTAGCACATCTAAATGGTCGGCTTCTGCAAAAACAATAGACTTAGGGTCCGATTTGGCTCTAGTTGTAATCATACGAACCAATTTGTTGTCGTGACCTAAACGCTCCAACAATTCATCCTTGTATTTTTCCCAATCGGTAATTGGGTTTTGTGCTACACCAGATTCCATAGCTGCTTTGGCAACAGCTGGAGCAACAACCGCAATCAATCTTGGGTCGAAAGGTTTTGGAATAATATACTCACGACCAAAAGTTAATTTAGTAGCTCCGTAAGCCACATTTACTTGTTCTGGAACTGATTCTTTAGCTAAAGATGCCAATGCTCTAACGGCAGCCATTTTCATTGCTTCGTTGATTTTGGTAGCACGAACATCTAGAGCACCTCTAAAAATATAAGGGAATCCCAATACGTTATTTACTTGATTCGGATAATCCGAACGGCCAGTAGCCATGATAATATCTTTGCGAGTAGCAATAGCTAAATTGTATTCAATCTCAGGATTTGGATTGGCCATCGCGAAAACAATTGGGTTTTCGGACATGCTCAAAAGCATTTCGGGTGTCAAAACATCAGCCGTAGAAAGACCTAAGAACAAATCACAACCTTTCATCGCTTCTGCTAAACTAATCGGCTCGCAATCTCTTGCGTATTTACGTTGTAATTCAGAGATAGAAGGATTGTCTTTTGTCAACAAGCCTTTACTATTAAACATGTATACATTCTCTGGTTTTATTCCTAAAAGCACGTACAAATCAGCACAAGCAATTGCAGCAGAACCCGCTCCAGAAACGACCATTTTAATATCTTCGGCTTTTTTATCTGCTAATTCTAAAGCGTTAAGTAAAGCTGCTGAAGAAATAATTGCTGTTCCGTGTTGGTCATCATGCATCACCGGAATATTCAACTCTTCTACCAATCGTCTTTCGATTTCAAAAGACTCAGGTGCTTTGATATCTTCAAGGTTGATTCCTCCAAAAGTGGGAGCAATATTTTTTACTGTTTCGATAAATTCGTCAACATTTTTGGTTCCAATTTCGATATCAAATACATCGATATCCGAAAATATTTTAAATAAAAGTCCTTTACCTTCCATTACCGGTTTTGAGGCTTCGGGTCCAATATCTCCAAGCCCTAAAACCGCAGTACCATTGGTAATAACTGCTACTAAATTTCCTTTTGCGGTGTATTTGTAAACGTTATCTACGTCTTTTGCAATTTCTAAACAAGGCTCAGCAACACCAGGTGAATAAGCCAATGACAAATCTCTTTGTGTGGCATATTTTTTTGTTGGAACTACTTGAATTTTTCCAGGAGTTGGCTTTGCGTGGTATAATAAAGCTTCCTTTCTTTTGTTGTTATTCTCCATTTTTTTAGATTTTATCTGGCTTACAAAGATAAAGTTCTAATTGTAAACTAGTCGTCAAAAATTTAATTTTTATTATAATCTTTGTTATAAAATAAAAAAAGCTGCAAAAGCAGCTCTTAAAAAGTCATAATTCATTTTTTATTACTGTGTAATGTATGAATTTAAATGTGCAATTGTCTCTTTTTGCATTTCGATGATGGCTTTTACCACATCACTAATAGATATTATCCCAACTACCACATCATTTTCAACTACTGGTAAGTGACGCACTCTTTTGGTGCTCATCAACTCCATACAGTACTCTAATTTATCCGAAGGGCTAACGGTAAACACTTCGGTAACCATAATTTCATTAACTAATGTTTTCTTAGAAGATTTAGATTTTAAAACAATTTTTCTCGCATAATCCCTTTCTGATAAAATCCCTTTCAGAACACCTTCTTCAATAATAAGAATGGCGCCTATGTTTTTTTCGCTCATCACTGTTAACGCTTCGTAAACAGTGTTGGTGGAAAGTATAGAATAAACGTCCTTTCCCTTTGTACTTAATATTTGATTAACAGTCATATAAATTGTATTTAAATAAATATAAAGTTAAAAAAATAAACATTCAAAAAACATAAAAGCTATTTTTTATTATTAGAAGTTATTTACACTTTCTCCATTGGCTAAAAATGGGATACAAAATCCATAATTTTCGCTTAACCGAAAAAACTTAAATCCCTTCTAAAAATAATTCGTCAGGATGAAGTAGTTGATTCAGATTGTCTTTCCATTTTGGGGCGAGCAATGCTAAACCGCATTGATAGGATGCATTGACCCATCCAAAACCTTCTTTGGCGATGTAATCAAACTCGGTTCCAACGTTACCGTACTCTGCAAATACTTTGTGAGAACTGATTTCTAAATCGAATTTTTCTGGAATGGTACCGTTGTACTCTACAGCATTGATGGTAATCAACCACAACCAGCGGTAAACCATTTCCTGTAGTTTAAATTCGAAACCGTAGTTTTTTAGTCCTTCCCACAATAGCATTTGATGAGGTGCCCAACCAAAAGGATAATCCCATTGACGTTGAGGAGCATCTGGGTTTACATTGGCTACGCTTTCAGCTGTACTTCCTGCGATACCGCCTGTCATTACAAACTTAGGCAACGCTTTTTCTACCAATTTTGCCGCCTGCTCTTGAGAACACAATCCCGCCCATAAAGGGAAAAAAGTGGTTGCCGCTTCAAAAGGAAAGGACTTCTGAAGTACAAAATCATAATCAAAATACATTCCTTCCGTTTCATTCCAACAGTACTTATCGATTAATGTCTTTCGTGTTTTGGCTTTATCGAGCCATTCTTCTGTTGCATACGTTTTATTTTGACACACAAAAGTACCGTCAAAATAGGTCGCAATAAAATAGGCGATATCTATTTCATATTTATACAAAAAGCTATTGATGTCAACCGAATTCAAGTTGGCGCACGTATTAATCAATCGGTTGGTGGTATCGTGACCGCTTTCTCGCATACTTCTATCATGTACAAAATACTCATCCAAATCTGCATCGACAATGCTTCGTTCTAAATATTTTTGCTCAAACTCTCTTAAAGGAAGTCCATATTTTTTAGCAAAAGGTTCCAAAACCTCATCAAAATGTCCTGGTTCTACTTCAAAAGGCATTCCGATACCGTCGGCTTTATATCGGCTCAAGCCTGTTGGTGTTAAACGCTCGCCCATCACCATCCAAACCGAATGGTATTCTAGGATTACAGTCTCTAAATGACTTGCCAACCAAGCTACAGCTGGTTTTTCATAATCTACTATGGCTCGAAGCAACGAAGAATACAAAGGAGGTTGTGTTCTGGTCAGATAATAACTCCTGTTTGCGTTTAAAATTTTACCGTAATGTTCTATTTGATACTTAAAATTGGTTGCAATAGCTTTGGCCAAATCCAATTTGTCATCTATCAATAAACCCAAGCCAATAAAGTAACTATCCCAGCCGTACATTTCGTTAAATCGTCCACCGGGAACTACAAAAGGAACGCCTTTTATGCCGTTTTCATCTTGAGAAGTGGCCAAAGCCAAAAGGCCTGGTTTGGTATTTAGCGTCTCGACATAGTCTTGCGTATAATTTTCAGGTAAAATGGCTACTTTGAAATTGCCCCATTCTTTTTCTAATGCTAAAAAATAGGCAACACCTTGTGTATCTTTTGCCGACACATAAAGAGTTGGAACCGCATTGGATGTTTTCTCATCAGCCAAAATTTGCTGCAAGCCTTTGCTATCGATAGACCGCGTAAGTTCGTCCCAATAAGACGTTCGGATTTTTCTTGAAATTCGGTCAACGGGTTGTTCCTGAATTCGGTCAAGATTGATTTCACCATAGATAGTACCTTGCTCCCTCAATTCTGCTAATTCTTGCAAAAGATTTGATAAATGATAGGTTCCTTCAATTACGAATTGCTCTTTTGTTCTGCTGTCATTCAAAACAAATCGTTTAGGACCTTTATCGTCTTTCGTTATTTTTTTGTCTTTATCCGTATCTTCTTGCAACAGTAATTGCTCAAAAACGGCATTGATTTCCACTTCTATTTTCATCGGGTCGTCGTTAATTTTTTTAATATGAAAAAAGAAAACAAAAGCAACGCCATCGGAATCAAGGTGTAATAAAAAGCATTTTCGGGACCTTCATTTTTAAACAAATACCCAATAATCCTTGACCCTAAAGTACCTCCCAAGGCTGAAAAAACAACAATCAATCCCGTCATTGAGCTATGCAAACTTTTGGGAAGCGCGCTCAACACGACTGAATTCAACAAAGGATAAATAGGCGCTATGAACAACCCTACTAATGGAAAAGCAAATCCTATCAATGGAATATCGAATAATGAAGTAATCGTTTTGACTTCGAGGCCTACCGCTTTGGGTAATACAAAAATCACAATCAACATCGCAATGATAATGCAAGCACTTAATATCCAAATCCAATTGATTTTTTTGGTTAAAAAACCAGCTGCCAATCTTCCTACTGCTAAAGAAATAGCCAGAATACTTGCCATCATAATACTAATGTTTTCTGGCAAATGCAGCACTTTGCTATTAAAAGTAGGCAACCAAGACATAATCCCTTGTTCTATCATCACAAACAAAAAAGCACTAATTACAAAAACTATCGTTAGTAATTTAGCCATTAGTTGGAACATTTGCCTAAAATCGTCGAGTAGATTGACTCCGGGAACCTCCACTTGATTTTCTGATTTTGCCAAAAACAAAAAGGCAAATGAAACTCCCGAAATTCCAGCCAACAACCAATACACATTGAGCCAAGCATCAGGATTAGTTTCCGAATTAAACGCGGGAAATAAAAAATAAGCCAAAGCAATTCCTATCATAAAAACACCTTCTATACTGCTCATTAAGCTGTTATGTTCTTGCTGATTTTCGGTCACCGTTCCGATAAGAGAATAAACCGACACCTTAATCAAGGCAAAAGAAACACCAACCGTCGCAAAGAGTAATTTTGCTGTGGCAAATGAATTCCCAAAATACATCGTTATACAAGCCATATAAACCAATCCTAGCCCAATGAGCATCGCTCTTTTATAACCAATTCTTGGTAAAAATGAAGCAACCAAAAAAGAGACAATAGCTATAGGCAAATCTTTGAACGCTTCTAATATACTCGCTTCTAATTCGTCTACACCATAATTCCTTTGCGCTTTAAGGATTACGATGCCTACACTATTAAGCAAAATAGCAAATACAAAGTAATTGAGATACATTGCCCATTTGATAGTGTTCTTTTCCATGGTCGATTAGGTTAATTAATTATTCAAATAGCTTACAATGTCTACATCATTAGGCAATCCTCCCAGATGTTGTAACTTCAATACTGCGAGTTTTTGGGCGATTGCAAGCGTTTCTTCAAAACTTTTGTGTTGCAATTGTGCATACAAAAAGCCTGTCCAAAAAGCATCTCCAGCTCCCGTAGCATCTTTTATATCGGTAATTGACAGGGCGGGTTGCGTAATTTTTCCATAACTATTATCAGATAAAACCACACCCTCTTTTCCTTTGGTCAAACAAATGGTTGCTGCACCTAGTTTATGAAAATAATCCAAAATAAAAGACTCGGATTTGGTTTCCCCAAAATAACGATAGCAATCATCTTCGCTCAATTTTACTAAAGGATTCGTCGCTAGATACAAAGCAATTATTCTTTTTGCCTCCTCAAGATTGGGCCAAATACGTTCCGAGAAATTAATATCTATACTGGTTTTAACACCCAACTGAGCCGCACGTTGAGCGCTTTCTATGATGGTGGTTTGCGCTGGATTTTTACTTAATCCAAAGCAAGTGGTGTGAAATATTTTGGCTTGTTGTAAAAATGCAGTTGGAATTTGGTCGCGCTCAATTAAAAAATCAGCCGTGCGATACGGAATAAAATCTGGTGTTCCTGTTGATTTAGAAACCAAAATTATCGAGGTTGATGTGTCCTGTTTTTGGCTTAATTGCGTTGTTATTACATTGGCTTTTTGCAAACTCGCTATCATAAAATCTCCTAATCCATCAGCGCCGCAACTAGCTACAAGTGCTGACCGCAATCCAAGTTTGGCAGCATTTATGGCGACATTTGTTGGTGAACCGCCCAAAAACCTAGCGTAAGAAGTTGTTTCCGCAAGAGTAGCATTGGTTTGTTGTCCAATACAATCTATGAGAATCTCGCCGGCACATAGTATATCTATCGTTTTTTCCAAAATTAAAGTAAGAGTTTAAAATTAGTATGTAAACTTTGATGCAAAAGAACGGCTCCTGCGGCACTCCAAGCGCAGAATGGCACTCCGTTTGGCGCTTTTGTGGCTGTGTTGAAGTTCTCGTAAAAACTAAAATCGGCTAGGGCGTTGGCATCATTTATGGCTTGTAAAAGTTGTGTGGCATTTGCCTTTTCGTTTTTAGACAATAAGGCTAATCCAAAAAAACCATTGACCATTGGCCAACTACCGCCGTTATGAAATTCGTTTGGATAGTTACGGAATTCGTATTTGCAATTGTTTTTGAGCAAATACCAATCGGGGTCGGTTTCGTGAATGGGTGGCCAGAAGGCGGGCAACAATCCCAAAGGACGTTCTTGTTGTAAGGTTGTGGCATAGTCCACGATTGTTTTTTGAAAATTGGCTGGACCAATGTCTAACAGTAAGGCTAATGAATTGGCAAACCCATCAAACTGACTTTTATAACCAGCTGGGGAAAAGCTACAAGGCAAGTAATTGATAATGTCACAAGCCTCGTAAGCTCTTTCGTGGTATTTTTCCCCACCGGACTCAGGACAAAAGTTCTGGATAATGCGTTCTTCTATTTGTTTTATTTTTTCATCGATTGATGCTTCTTCGGCGAAATAATTATAGCTTTTGAGTGCCCAAACTCGGAGTAATTGGTCGTACAATACGTATCCATCTGTGATGTATTCGTCGGCCCAATTGCCGGACAAAGGCACATAAACCAATCCGCGATTATTGAATTCCCAAGCGTCTAAAAGTTTAAAGCATTTCTCTATTTTGGCAGCGTGTTTGGCTAGAAAGCATTCATCATTAGTAGCATACGCATACTGACAAACTCCAATAATGAACCAAGTTACAGCATCTACTCGTCCGGCTAATCCGCCGTAACTTACCTCAGCCCCATCGTTGTTGAACTGAACATTGGAAGGAATAGTGCCAATGCTATGCTGAAAAGCGGCCAAGGTCTCCAATGTTTTTTTGAAGGTTGCTATTAAGTTGGCTTCACCTGAGGCTAAGGCTGCCAATCCGCAAATCACGCCATCTCGCGCCCAAACTCTTTTGTAATTGGAAATGTCTTGTGCGCTGGCCAAAAATCCTTGCTCTGAGGAACATTTTTGGAGTAATTCGATAGCTTTTGAATAAGAAATGTTGCTTGTCATTTGATATAAATTGCGTTGCTTTTTTTTGCGTGAGGGATTGAAGCTAGCTACCGAAGTAGCGCGTAAAGCCCGACCGCTTGTAGCAAAGGGGGCAACTAGCACGCTCCGATAAAAGCCCCCTTTGCTAGAAGTGGTCACGCCCTAATTATCTTTTAAAACGGTTGGTTTACTCTTGATTAATAACGTACAAAGCACACTACACAAGAGCAGTACTCCTGCAAAAGTGATGGCGAGTCGCGCGTCGTTGTGCAAAAAATGTTTGAGAATGTATCCGAAAGTGACGTTTTGAATAATCATTGGAATCACAATCATCATATTGATGATGCCCATATAAACGCCATAACGCTCTTTGGGGATTTCGTGTACGACCATTAAATACGGAATGCCCATCATACTCGCCCACCCGATTCCGAAACCGGTGATGGCGAAAAACAATACATTCTTGTTTTCGATGTGTGGAAAGGCCAAAAATCCTAAGGCTGCCAAGAGCAAACAAAAGGCGTGAACGGCTTTTGGACTGAACTTTTTGGCAAATCCTACCAATAAAAATGCGGTCAAAAAAGTAACTACATTGTACCAACCGTTGACCAATCCGGTCCAACTAACCGCTTGCTCATAAGCAGCGGGATTGCTTTGTGGCGTGGCTTGCCAAACGGATAAGGCGATGCTCTTGGACGAATTTTGCCAATAACAAAACAGCGCATACCACTGAAACAAATACACCAAAGCCAGTTGCCACATTACACGAGGCATGTCGCCAATGGCAGAGAAAATCTCAACTAAGGGTTCGAACAAACCTCCTTTGTGCGATTGCAAAACTGCCAATTCCTCTGGCGTTGGCGGGATTTCGCTGGTTGTTTTCATACTCCACCAAATCGAACCTATAGAACAAACCGCTCCCAGAAAAAAGGAAGCATATACCCATGTGGGCAACGAACCCGTTTTGCCAATAAAAATCATCGGAAAAATAAACAGCGAAACGTTGGCCAGGGTTTGCCCCAAACCAGTAAAAAAACTTTGCATTTGAAACCCAATCGGTTGTTGTTCTTCGTCTAACTTATCAGCAATAAAAGCGCGGTAAGGCTCCATAGCCGTGTTATTTCCCGCGTCCAAAATCCAAAGCAAGCCAGCCGCCATCCACAACGAACTGCTGTAAGGAAACAACAGCAAACAAATACTGCAAAGCAAAGCTCCAACAAAGAAATAAGGTTTTCTTCGACCCCAACGCGGGTGCCAAGTGCGGTCACTCATTGCCCCAATCAAGGGCTGAATCAATAATCCGGTAACCGGCCCTGCCAAATTGAGTAACGGGATTTCGTCTGGACTCGCACCCAAAAAATCATAAATGGGATTCACGGCACTTTGTTGCAGTCCAAAACTGTATTGAATGCCAAAAAAGCCAACATTCATATTCCAAATTTGCCAAAAATTGAGTTTTAGCTTTATCGCCATAAGTAATGCATCGGTTTAGGTTAATTATAATTTGTTCAAGTAGTATTTAGGAGCAGTATTCAAAAGGCTTCTTTGCTGTCATCGTCCCGCCATCCGCTATATCTTTGCTTTTTTTTTAAAGGAAAAAAGCAAAGGATGCCGCTACTGTCGGGGCTAAAGAGAAAGATGGTTTACCTTTTGGTTGTCACTTCTAGCTCGAAATCAAATTATAAAACCTAAATTTAATCGTAATCTATCAATAGGACACTGATTTAAAATAAAAAACGTTTTCGGAACAACCGAAAACGTTTTCGAACTCATTGATTTTAAGAGGAAATGGAGGTAAAAACAAAACACTAACTATGTTTTATTCCAAAGCATATTTTTCGGATAAATAATCATTTCTTTCATTATGCGAAAAAATAAAATTTTCTTTCCCTCCAAATAACAATAAGACTTCCTCTTTTTGCAACTTAGTTTCTTTACTTGAAAGCATAGCTTGATAAGAAGAAAATTTAAAAGCTCGAAAGTCTACTTCTAAATGGTGCGTTGGATTCAAATGAATATATACAATTAACTGTCTCAAATAGGTTTCATCATTCAACTTAATCCTCTTAAAATGCTTTTCAAAAAGACTACCCGTTCTGTTAAATTGTTTATTGAATGCTTTAGCATAAGAATTAAAAAAATTAGAAAAAGATTGAGTTACTAGTTCTTGCTCAGCCTTTAACTGAACTACCAAATGAAAATGATTATCCATCAGACAATAGGCTACTATCGCAACATTGTCTAATAAATATTTTGAAAGTTGTCTTAAAAAGAAATTCTTGTTTTCATCATTCTCAAAAATTATACAACCATTTACTCCTCTATTGTAGATATGATAGTAACATTCTTTTTCTAAAACTTCTAATTTCATATTCTTTTAAACATTTCAATAGCTTTCATTTAAAAAGCCAAGTTTTAAATTATATTATTAAACATACCTGCAAGGTTTTTTTTCAAACCTTGCAGGAAATCCAATATCAAAAAAACTTTAGACTTCACTACCTGCGAGGTTTCTAAAACCTTGTAGGTCTTCTTTTTCAAACAACACTCTCAAAATACCTACAAGGTTTGAAAAAAACCTTGCAGGAAATCCGATGTAAAAAAAACGCTAGGCTTCTCGACCTGCAAGGTTTCCAAAACCTTGTAGGTCTTCATTACCAAATAACACTTTCAAAAAACCTTGCAGGAGATTAAATTACTCTGAAGCGTAAGGCATAATAATTTGGGTTTCCCATTCTAATTCATTACCTCCGTTAAACGGGTTGGCAAGAAAATGTTCCAAGGCTATATTTTTAATTTTCAAATCGTTCTTTTTGGCATAATCCATTAAAGCAAACCAAGCTCTGTCAGACGTTCTGAAATTACCATAATAAGTTGCTTTAATTCCTTTTAGCGAAGGAATCGTTTTGAATTTTACATTAGCGTCAGCTATCGCTTTTGTTGAAGGGTCAATGGGAAAACAATAATTAAAAACGATGGTTTCTTTATCTAAATCCCAATCTACAATTTCTACATAAGGTCGGTCAACGATTTTAATTTTATGGGTGTATAAAAATCCTGTAATTGCAGCATCATTCCCAATCATCGTTTGTGCTTTTTCTTGCAAGGCACTTTTGAGTTGAATGTAAGCAACATATACTGGCTTTGAAGTTCCTTCTCCGTCAATTCTGACTTTCAAATTTTTGAGATGTTCATTCAATCCTTCACGTAAATCTTTGACTTTCCTAATTTGTTCGGTTTTGAATTTTGTGGGCCAAAAAGGAGCGGTGATTTTGTTGTACCAACTCTTTCCAATTTCATTGATTCCCACACTTACTTTAGACACTGAGTCGTTCAAAGGAGTTATTTCCCAAACATAGGTATAGGTAGTATCTCCAACTGTCATTTGCTGTTTTAGGAAATCAAAATTATTTTTTTCTACTACAGTAAAATGCTCTTTTCGCTTTTGTCTTTGAATAGTTGACCATTCCTGTATGCCTTGAAAAACAGTTCCAGAGGCTGCTTTTGCGGTAAATGTAATCGTATAATCCGATGCTTTAATGCCAAAATACCATCCCAAAAAAAGAAATAGTGCAACACTACAAAAAATACCAATTTTCTTCTTCATCGCCTTACTTGGTCATTTTTAATTTACTGTTGATGTATTGTCCAATCATTTTTCCTTGCTCCACGCCGTTTACAATTGCGGCACGGTAATGAATTCCACCATATAACCTACTCATAGAAGCTTCGTCAGCCGCTTGTTTAAAAGAAGTAAATTTTCTTTTGGGCAACCCAAACGGAATCTCAGAATCGTCTACATACGCAAAATTATCTCCGAAAATTGCGGTCAAAATCTCAGCAGAACAAGCTGATAAAACAGAATGCCCACTGGTATATTCAGGAAATGGAGGCGTTTGCAGTTGCGGCTTCCAGTTTTCGTCTATGTATTGATTGATATAGGTTTCTGGGCGCACTACATTGGTTTTGAACTTTTGGTCCCAACAGCTGATGAACGATTCGAAAACACCAATTGATGTTTTGGTATACACAAAAACCGTTTTATTAAAATCTGTTTTTGCGGTTTTACACGCTATTTTAGCAATATTTATCCAGTGCGCATCGGGAGTGTTTTTCTTTTTGGCAAACATCATATGTCCTTGTGTCACGGTAGCATACGGATTGCAATCCCAAAAAGTTGCTATAGCCGACTCTTCGGGAATTTTGGTGCTTTTGGTCTTTTCCATAGCCAATAAATCTTTAGAAATCTTATTCCCTACATCATAGGTTTCTTTAGCTTCTCTATAAAAATCTGAGCTTTTATCAGTAGAAAAAGGAAAAGGCGCTTTGGCTTTAAACTGAGCTGATGAGTCCATTACTAAGGTTCTAATTTTGCCCCAATGTGGTTCAACAGCATCCATATAAGCGGGTGGCGTGGGTTGCCAACGAGCCGGTTGGTCAGCATGAACCGAATATTTAGGCATCGTTCTCGTTTCTTTGTAGTTGTCTTTTCCCATCCATTTTGCAATACGGTCAACCACTTTTAGTGCATATTCCTTAGAAACTTCAAATTCTTTTTCATTTTCATCACTCCATTTTGCATACAAACTATCGCGATATTTCTCTATAGCTTCTTCAGAAAAAACGAGTTTTTTACTCACTTCCATCTGCGCTATTAAGGCTGCCAACGGAACATTGACTCCGCTTTTAGGGTCTAAAACAGGTATAGAATCCAAGCCTTTTAATTGTCCTTGTAAACTATGATATTCTTTACTGTTTTGCACCATAATTTCATAAGCAGCGACATTAGGATAAACATATATCCTACTTGCTACCGGTGGCGAAAAAATATCATGAACCATAATTCCGGTTACCGTATCAACAGCAGCACAATAATCATTAGAGGTTATTGTAATTGCTTTTTCGTTATGGCAAGAAGTTGCCAAGAAACAAACACTTATTAGAGATAAAATAGAAAATTTCATTTGTGTAAATCTAGTTTGGTTGGTTATTTTTTGTTGGTTATTTGATAGACTTCTGCGGGTTTGTTATTGATGGTTACCAATAAATAGTTTTGACTATTAACCGAGAGAATGTCTAGATGACGTACTGCTTTTTGAGTCAAATCAATACCTATTTGATGGCCTAAAAGCACTGTTTTTTGGTCAATAATTAATGCACCAGAGAAACCGTCAAATCGGCTGTGGTATGGAGACACACCAAAGTAATTTCCGGCCGCAAACACTTCGGGTTTGGCATCTCCGACAAAATTACCAGCTACAAAACTTGTTATTGGCGCCACTTGCATTGCGTTAGAAAAAGGAACAAAAACAAATTTCCCTTTATTGTTTTTTAAATAGCCCGATTGCAATGTATGTACCTCATATTGTTTTGCAATAGCCAGCATCGCAGGGTCAAAAATCTCTTCGACTGTTTTACCTGCAAATGATTGATAACTATTGAATTTTTTCTTGAGCATACCACTAAATTGCTCTGTCAATTCATCTAATCCCATTGTGGTGTAATACTTTCCGTTCTTCTCTTTTGCTACAATAGTTTCAAAAGTGCCATTATTGTCAAAATCGTCATAATACATTTTTAATGGATAAGTCTCTGAGGCGTTGAACTTTGAATTCATCCCCCAATTGCCAAGCAAGTAATCTTCATCGCCATCATGATCAATATCAAAAGGCAGAATAGTTTGCCAAATTCCTTTATTTTTAGAAGAAGCAACGGTTGTTGTAACATTGGTGAACTTTCCGTTTTTATTGGCAAAAAAAGTAGGTTGCATCCATTCTCCAATCACGATTAAATCCGTTTGTCCATCGGAATTAAAATCGGTAAAAACAGCGTCGGTAACCATACCAATTTTAGCAAACGTTTTGGTTTGGTCTAGGGTAAATTTACCTTTAGTATTCTTTAATAGATAGCAATCTGGTGTACTTCCAAAACGATTCGTCTCAGAGTTATTTCCAATAAAAACATCTAAGTCTCCGTCTTTGTCATAATCGAAAGTTCTTATGACTGTTGCATTTTGTGCCACTTGTGGTAAATCTTGTCTCGAAGGAACGTTATTGTTGTTTCGATACAAACGATCTTGCAAATTGGAAGCGTTTTCTCCTCCGCCAGAAGCTACAAATAGATCCTTCTTTTGATCGCCATCAAAATCTGCTAGTACTGCCGAAGCATCTTCAAAGACAGCATCTTGTTCAAGAGCAGGATAACTTTTGGCTACAAAACCATTGCCTTTTTGGAGATAAAAGACTGCTTTTTTATCTTTTGAACCACCAAAGAAAACATCTTCCTTACCGTCTCCGTCCCAATCACCAATTGCTGTAGCAGGACCACGATCTGTTCTTTGATAAGGAATTAACTTTTGAACAATAAAATCGACATACTCATTTTCTTCATGCACAAAATTAATCCCTAAGTTTCCTTTTACCTTTTGCAAAACGGGCTCCACTTTTGGATGAAGCAATTGGTAATCAAATACTTTTCTGTTTTTATTAGCATTTATAGTTAGCGCTTGATTTACTTTTACCTTTTTTAGTGTTTGATACGTTTTGTCAGGCCAAATCACCACTAACGAATCAATAGTGCTTATTTTTCCGTAGCCAAAATGCAGCATAGGCTCAGAGGAAGATTGAAACCCTCTAGTGGTTTGCAACTCTTTGAATTGTTTTTGTCCTTTGGCATAAGCGATTACTTTACTCCCTATTCCAAAAGTATTTTTCCCTTCAAAACGCAATTTTATTTTTAAAAAATTCGCTTTCTTATCTGTAGTATTCTTATAAATTGTGGCTACAGTGTTTGTATTGTTGGTGATAATATCTAAATCCCCATCATTATCAATATCAGCATAACCACTTCCATTAGAGATGATGGTGTCATTTTCTATCCAATCTTTGGAACGGTTTTTAAAGATTAAATCGGTACTGCCTTGAAAAATGTAATTCGTAACATTTCCAGAAGGCATTTTTTTTAGAGCTTGCTTGTCAAGAAGTTTAGTTGTATTGAGCTTGCTCTTTATTTGATCATTAGAATAATACTTTACATAATCAAGGTCATTAGGGCGTTTGGGTATTCCGTTAGCAACAAAAATATCTTGTTCCCCGTCTTGATCATAATCAGCAAAAAGGGCACTCCAGCTCCAATCTGTAGCAGCGATTCCGCTTAAAAGTGCTGTCTCTGTAAAATGCTTTCCTGCTTGATTTATTTGCAACATGTTGCGAGTATATTGATAATGATAGCCTAATTTTTCAGTACGTACTTTCAACATTTGGACATTATCATCTCCCAAAGAAGCTTTTAATACTTTCTCGTCTTCGGGTAACATGTCCAAACTTAAAATGTCTGGGAAACCATCGTGGTTAATATCTGCCACATCAACCCCCATTGAGAATCGACTGGTATGTCCGAAAAACTGTTTCAAACTTTCCGTAAAAGTTCCGTCTCCGTTATTCAAATAATAATAATCATCTTCGTGAAAATCATTCCCTATATAGATATCGGGATAGCCATCCAAATTAAAATCAGAAACGGCAATTCCTAAACCATACCCATTGGCTCCGCCAAAAATGCCCGCCTTTTCACTTACGTCAACAAATTTTCCGTTATCATTTCGGAACAATTTATCACCACATTCATAACTTCTTTTGTTCCTGATATTGGCATTGCCAAAAGACAATTCAGAATGGACTGCATGGTTTAGCAAATACATGTCTAAATCTCCATCTAAATCATAATCTAAGAAAGCCGCTGATGAACTATAATTGTCTAAATCGAGACCATATTCTGCAGCACTCTCCGTAAAAGTGTTGTTCTTATTGTTGATGAAAAGCTCGTTATGCCCTTCAAAACCATGAATACCAACAACGGCACACACATAAATGTCTAAATATCCATCACCATTTACATCGGCCATTACTGTTCCTGCACTCCAATCGCTTTGCCCTTCTACACCCGCCTTGGCTGAAATATCTTCAAATTTGTTGTTCCCTTTGTTGAGATACAATTTATTTTTCCCTTGATTGGAAGTAAAATAAACATCTACCAAGCCGTCGTTATTGATATCGCCTAATGCTACTCCACCCCCATTATAATAATAGAGGTAATCTAATATCGAAATATTCTTAGACTCAATTAACTCATTTTTGAAAGTGATATTGCTTTCCGTAGGGTCGAGTTTATCAAAAAGTGGTGCTTCTTTTTGGGAACATGCCGTCAATAATAATGAGGCTAGACCAACTTTTAAAAAATTATTCATTGCTTATAAAAAGTTTAGACGCGTTGTTATTGAGTACAGCCAAAACTGCTGTCGTATTGTTCTTGTTCTTGATGACTTGTAAATGTTTGACTTCCCCTCTAATAAAAAATCCTGATTTTGGATAAGGAACCCAAGTAAATTTTCCTTGTTTACTTCCTAAAAGCACACTACCAAAATTGGCATCTAATCTAGAAAATTGAGGTTTAAAAGGATATTGATTCCCTCCTAGTACCAAGTCTAATATTCCATCTTTATTGACATCCATAGTCGCTATAGCATTGACACTTGAAAACTGCACTTCTTTTGGCAAAACTTGAATTTCGAACTTACCATTTCCTTTGTTGATAGCAATACAACTTTCTTGCATTTTGGCTGTTTTTTGAACTGAATTATTGATTACTTCTGTATCAAAAAGTTCTTGAAACGTCTTTTTAGAATATTCGGTATAGCTCAAATTCTTCTTTTTAATCATCGGAATTTGTTTGGCCAATTCTTGTTTCAAATGCAAGGGTACATCTTTACCATCAATAGTTTGAGTAGTAATTTGCTCTATTGTGCCGTTGTTATCATAATCATTGATAAACAATTTCATTGGTTTTTCCTTGGTCGCTTTATAAGAAGTATTGGTTCCTTTGTTGCCTAGAATCAAATCTTTCTTCCCGTCATTATTCAAATCTACACACTCTACTGTATTCCAAAATCCACTCCATTCGGTCAAGTTAGATGAAAAAGTTGTCAATCTTCGACCTGTATTTTTGAAAATCACGGGTGCATTCCATTCCCCAACCAAAATCAAATCTTTTTTGGAATCGTTATCAATATCTTCCCAAACCGCATCGGTAATCATTCCGTAGGCATTGATTTTAAAAGCTTTTTTATCAATCACATTGGTAAAATTTCCTTTGCCATCATTCTCTAACAATAAGTGTTTTGGATCAATCCCATACACTCCAGGTACACTTCGGCTTCCAATAAAAACATCATTATCGCCATCGTTATCAAAATCATAAGGAGCAATCACAGCCACATTATTATTTGTTGTTGGAAGTGAGGTAGCACTTTTTGTAAAAATCCCTTTTCCGTTATTCAGGTATAATCTGTTTTTGTAATTGGCTTGATCGGCTTTTTCATTTCCTCCAGAACCCACCAATACATCCATATCGCCATCCTTGTCGGCATCAAAAAAAGCAGCTGCTGTGTCCTCAAAGCTGGCATCTTTTTGTAAATCTTTTTGGGTAACTAAAGTAAAAACTCCATTCCCTTTATTGAGATAAACTTGAGCTGCTTGCCCTTTGGCTCCGCCAATAAAAACATCTTCATTTCCATCTCCATTTAAGTCTGCAACAGCATAAGCTGGTCCTTCTTGTGAAATCATTTTAGAAATCAATCCTTCGTAGTCAAAATCAATATAATCATTTTCTTTATGTGCTAAGAATGTAGCTTTGGTTTCAGAAAACAAGGGCTTTACAACTTTATTTTTGACTACAAAATCAGACTTCGCGTCCAAAATATTTAATTGAATCGTAGTATTGTTTGTTACTTTTTTAATGGTTTGCGTTTTTCCATTAGGCCAAATAACTTGTAAGGAATCAATTTTTTTGTTTCCTATTCCGAATGTCATCGTATAATCTATCGACGATTGAAAACCGCGAGACGGAATAAGTTCTTGTCTTAAAATTTCGGAACCAGAGAACAATTCTACGGTGCTTCCAACTGCAAATTTATTTTGTTGGTCACCTTTCAATTTAACTTTAACGAAATGATTTTGTTTGTTCTTTTCAGCATTGTTTTTATAAACAAAGGCTTCCATATTGACATTATTCACGACCAAATCTAAATCGCCATCGTTGTCTAAATCACCGTAGGCTGCACCATTAGAAAAACTAGGTGTGTCCAATCCCCAATTTTGTGCTTGGTTCGAAAAAGTAAGATTTGCGTTATTTTTGTATGCATAATTAGGGATTGGTGTACTAGGCATTTTGTTAATAATGGTTTCAATTTCTGCTTTTTTACCAGTAATTACCATTTTTTGCATCAATTCATTAGCAAAAAAGTCCATAAAATCTTGGTTGGTTAAGTCATGATAAATACCGTTGCATACGTAAATATCTTTTAAACCATCATTGTCCATATCAAACAACAAAGCTCCCCAGCTCCAATCTGTTTTGGCAACTCCTGCATAATTGGCAATTTCGCTGAATTGTTGATTCCCGTTATTCAACTGCAATGTATTTTGCATGAATTGGGTATAAAAATCAAGATTTAATTTTCGTGTAAACAAATCATAATTCTCAAAATTTGTGGTTGTTTTTAGTCGATCGTCAGGTTCTGGTAACATATCGGTCACAAAAATATCCGCTTTACCATCATTGTTAACATCAGCCATATCAGCTCCCATAGACGATTGGCTTAAGTGCATCGTCCAATCCTGAATTTTCTCAGAAAAAGTTCCGTTTTTATTGTTGATGTACAAATAATCTCTTTCATAAAAATCATTCGAAATATAGATATCTGGGAACAAATCTCCATTTACATCACCCACTGTTACTCCCAAACCAAAGCCTATCAAGCTTCCGTAAATACCAGCCGCTTCACTCACGTCGACAAACTTTCCGTTGTCGTTACGTAATAATTTATCTCCACCACCTTTAAGAATGTCGGCGACATCCCAATCTTTGTCGCGTAGTTCTCTTTTATTAGAATAATTCAAGCTACTAACAGGAATAAAGCTATTATTAAGAATATAAACATCTAAATCGCCATCTTTATCATAATCAAAAAATGCTGCATGTGTTGTAATTCCAGTATCCGCAAGATTATATTCTTCAGCTTTTTCGGTAAACGTTAGGTTGCCATTGTTAATGAAAAGCTCATTATTTTGTTGACTCCCTTTACTGTTCCCAGCATTACAAACATAAATATCTAATAATCCGTCGGCATTAATATCGACCATTACGACTCCTGTTGACCAAACTTTTTTTCCTTCGACACCGGCTTTCACAGAAATATCTTCAAACTTAAAATTGCCCTTGTTGAGATAGAGTTTGTTTTTGCCTAAATTGGAAGTAAAGTATACATCTGAAAGCCCATCATTGTTGATGTCACCAATTGCAACTCCGCCTCCATTATAAAAATTTCGGTATTTAAAAATGTTCATGTCTTCTCCATTTTTGACTTCATTAATGAAATCAATACCCGTGTCTGAAGAAGGCAATTGGGTGAATAAAGTATCGGTTTTAACTTTGGAACAATTCGAGAAAAAAAGTGTCACAATAGCAAATAGAAATAATCGTTGCAACATAATAGAGAGTAGGTTTTAATTATTTTGTAAGGCTCTTATAGTCACGTAATTTATAGAAT
>ERZ650302.5-NODE-5-length-86882-cov-10.666521_pt1 | contig 86882 bp, 80 predicted proteins | sample MGYA00376238_ERZ650302 | MGnify/ENA primary metagenome ERZ650302 (study PRJEB26733, sample SAMN07839298) | wastewater metagenome | biome: urban; feature: wastewater treatment plant; material: waste water | place: USA: North Carolina | collected 2016-04-28 ... | reverse complement strand
TGGCTCTATGTGGTTTAGTTTTTATTTTATTAGAATTTCACCCAACGGGTTAATTCTAATACTTTCCCATCACTTCTAAACAAAAAATAAAACGCTTCAAAAAAAAGTAAATTTTATCTAAAATCGAATGGAAATTCAATCAAAAATGTAGTAGTTTAGCTGAATTAAATGACAAAAACCAACAAATAAATTAGCTCTTTGGCTATAACTTTCACTAAACTAAATGATTATATATGGGATCAGGATTTTTTGCACTTTTAGATGATATTGCAGCAATAATGGATGATGTGGCAGCAATGAGTAAAATTGCTACCAAAAAAACAGCTGGAATTTTAGGAGACGACCTAGCTGTCAATGCCGAAAAAGCTTCAGGATTTGTTTCCTCACGTGAGCTACCAGTATTGTGGGCCATTACTAAAGGTTCTTTTTTAAACAAACTAATCATTCTTCCAATAGCCTTTGTACTTAGTGCTTTTTCGCCTTTGGCCATTAAAGTAATTTTAGTTTTAGGAGGGCTTTATTTAGCTTATGAAGGTGCCGAAAAAATTTATGAATATTTCTTTCCGCATCATCATCACGAAGCTGAAATTTCATTAACCCAATCTTTTACCGAAGAAGATATTCTAGCACAAGAAAAAGGAAAAATAAAAGCAGCTATTGTTACAGATTTTATCCTCTCTGTTGAGATTGTAATCATTGCCTTAGGAACCGTTTTAGAGAAATCAATTACAACTCAAATTGCTGTAGTATCCATTGTTGCCATTATTGCTACTATCGGTGTATACGGTATTGTAGCTTTAATTGTTCGTATGGATGATATGGGATTCAAACTAATGCAACTAAGCAGTAAAGAAAATGGCTTTTTAACCAAAATTGGAAACTTTTTGGTAAACGCTTTACCTAAAGTCATTAAAAGTTTAGCCGTAATCGGAACTATAGCTTTAATTATGGTGGCTGGTGGAATTTTTGCCCACCAAATCGACTATTTACATCACGTGCTACCACAAGTTCCTAGCTTCATCAAAGAGCCTTTATTTGGCTTAGTATTTGGTGGAATTACACTACTTATCGTAACCATCATAAAGAAAATTTTGGGTAAAAAATAAATAAAACCCCTATTTTCAATTAATTACAAGTTAGCTTTTGTTTTATTTACAAAATAAAAGCTAACTTTATTTTTTATACTAATCTTAAAGAAAATGGCGCAAAAAACTATCGAAACCAATCAAAGTGTGGCTGATTTTATTGAAAAATTTGCCGATTCAGAACAAAAGAAAAAAGATAGCCATCAATTGATTGAAATTATGCAGGCTGTTTCTGGTTGCAAAGCTACAATGTGGGGAGCATCAATCATTGGATTTGGCAAATATCACTACAAATACGAAAGCGGACACGAGGGAACTGCACCTCTGTTGGGTTTCTCTCCACGAAAATCCGCCATTTCGTTGTATGTTTTTACTGGACTCGAAGAGCACGAATCACTTTTAACAAGTTTAGGAAAATTCAAAAGAGGAAAAGCGTGTTTGTATGTAAATAAGCTCAGCGATATCGATTTGGATCAATTGCAAAAAATTATGAAAGCCAATATCGAATATTTACAAAAAAGATATAATTCTTAACGATCAATTCATTACACCCAAACAAATGCAATTCAAAACCAAATCCATCCGTCCCTTTATTGGCTCAAAAAACTACACAGAATCGAGACTATTTTATAAAGATTTAGGCTTTACCGAAAATATCCTTTCTAGCAATATGAGTTATTTCAGCACCGCAAATTTTGGCTTCTACCTTCAAGATGCTTATGTAAAAGACTGGATTGACAATACTATGGTTTTTATGGAAGTTGAAGATGTAGAAGAATTCTGGGAATCATTGAAAGCTTTGCGTTTAAATGAAAAGTATTCTACTGCGAAATTAGTCCCTGTTCGACATCTCGATTGGGGAAAGGAATGTTTTTTACACGATCCTTCTGGCATTCTTTGGCATTTTGGAGCATTTACTTTAAAGTAAATTTTAATTCATTCTTGAACAAAAAAAAGCAAATTTGTTGTACATTTGTAGTATATATGCTTTTCATAAAAATCTTTTAAAAAAAACCGCTAAACACAATTCAAATGGAAAATGAGAACCTAAAAAAGAAGTCTTTTGATCCCCAAGAAAGTATTAGTCGAGCAAAAACGTATCGAATTTCAAAACCAAAATGGCACATCCTCTCTGAAGGAAATGAATACATATGGACCTCAAAACTGGAACGAGTAAGCATCATTAGAAAAGGCATTCCATATGAATCAATTGAAGGAATAAGCAAGAGAATTAATCTTCCTATAAAGGAAGTTTTGTACTTATTTGGTTTACCACAAACAACCTACAACAAAAAAAGAAGAGAAAAATCCTTACTCAATGGTAGAGACAGCGAAATTGTTTTATTACTTACCGAACTAGTCGACTTTGGAATAGAAGTATTTAATAATGAAGAAGATAAATTTCAAAGATGGTTAAAAAAACCTAACTACGCTTTGGGAGGTTATACCCCTGAAAGTCTATTAGATTCAACTACTGGTATTCAGGAAGTCAAAAATTGTTTAAATAGACTAGAACACGGAAGCTTTGCCTAATTATGAAAGTGTTCAGAATCGAAAGAGAAAAATACCTATCTACCACTTTAAAAGGGATTGGAGCGGCTTTAAGCGAGGGTTTTAGATGGAATAGTGCCAATACAAATTTAGTTTATACGGCTGAATCTAGAGCATTAGCTACTTTAGAAATAGCCGTTCATCTAGACCTAACAAGTGATTTACCAACCGATCGCTTTTATGTTGAATTATTTATTCCCGATGAAATTGAAATACTTGATTTGCCCTTAGAAAGCCTTCCTGAAGGTTGGGATTCAAAACCACCTTTATTAGAAACGCAATACATTGGTGATGATTTTGTGTTACAAAACCAAGCATTAGTATTACGAGTTCCTAGCAGCATAATTCCTCAAGAATATAACTACTTAATCAACCCACACCATCCAGAAATCAAAAAGATAACAATTATAAGTACAGAAAAACTAGTCTTTGACCATCGTTTAAAAACAAAATAAATCGAATCTTTAATCAACACTCATTTATACTGTGCAATTATAACTTTCATTTTCCCTCATTAGAACTCTTTAGAAAAAATAACTACTTTTGCACTCTAAATTTTAAGTTATGCCTAATAAAAAATACAAAATAGCGGTTATCCAATTAAACCTCAACGATGTTGCTGAAAACAACTTAAAAAAATGTTTACACTGGGTTCGAGAGGCAGCAAAGCAAGGCGCAGAAGTCATTTCGTTACCAGAATTATATAGCAGTCATTATTTTTGTCAAAGTGAAGACGTGGATAATTTTGCCTTGGCAGAACCATTGTACAGTACTTCATTTACTGCTTTTTCGGCATTAGCCAAAGAATTAGGCGTGGTAATCATTGTTCCTTTCTTCGAAAAGAGAATGGCTGGAATTTACCACAACAGTGCTTACATCATTGATACAGATGGAACCGAAGCTGGACTGTATCGTAAAATGCACATTCCAGACGATCCGCATTTCTATGAAAAATTCTACTTTACGCCAGGCGATATAGGTTTCAAAGCTTTCCCTACACAAAAAGGAAAAATTGGAACCTTAATTTGTTGGGACCAATGGTATCCAGAAGGAGCGAGACTAACTGCTTTGCAAGGAGCTGAAGTATTGTTTTACCCAACCGCAATTGGATGGCATCCTTTAGAAAAAGAACAATATGGCGAAAACCAACACGGCGCTTGGATGAATGTGATGAAAGGTCACGCGGTAGCCAATGGTGTGTATGTAGCCGCAGCCAACCGTATTGGTTTGGAACAATACATCGAAGGAACAGCTGGAATTGAATTCTGGGGTTCGTCATTTATTGCAGGACCACAAGGCGAAATTTTAGCACAAGCTTCACACGATAAAGAAGAAATACTAATTGCTGAAGTTGATTTGGATTTACAAGAAAACGTACGTCAGAATTGGCCGTTTTTCAGAGACAGACGAATCGATGCTTTTGGGGACATTACCAAAAGAGCAATAGACTAAATTCAAAAAAATCGCTAAAAAATTAAGCGTCTGAAATTCTAAGAATATTTTAAACTTAGAATCTCAGACGCTTTTCTATTGAAAACCTTGAGTTAATTCAATTCAGGCTGGAAAATCTTAACACTTCCATCCCCTTCACTACTTACGATAACCATACTTTTCTTGTTCGGACTTTTAGCTGCTGGAATAAAAGTAAGTCCTTCAGGTGCATCTCCCGTTTTGATGGCTTGTAAAAACTTGGGAGCGGTTGGAGAAGTTACATCATAAATCATCAAAGCATCGGCTCTTTCTAGACCCACAAAAAGAATTTGCTTATTTCCCATTTTGGTTACATAAACCGCCTCAGGTTCTACGCCTTTATCATCACTTCTATTATCATCATAAAGTCCCAATTCGTGTGCTTTTTTATCCAATTCATTTTTACTATCAAAAACTAAAGCACCTGTATTGCCATTCCAAATCGAAAATGAACGTGCACCAAAACTTACTAATTCATCAAAATCACCATCACCATCTGTATCTCCCATTTTAGTATTGATATTTAAACGTCCCAAAACACCATCCGCTTTCATAGCAGCAGCCGTTGGAAAAACCGTTGGGTCCAAAACTACAGAAGAATGATTGATTCTACGAACATCTACAAAAGCACTGTATTCACGGGCATCACCTTCATTGGCTGTAACCAAATAAGGAATGGAATTACTTTCAAAATTGGCAATCGCATCCGGTTGAAACATCCCTTTAACCTTCCAAGTAGCAAAAGCAATAGCGCCATCTTTATCGCTTACATCTATAGCGTTATCTACCAAAGAATAGTCTTTATATCCTAATGGAAAAAGTTGTACATTCTTTTTGCCTACCAAATCAATTTTAGCAATTCCATTATTTTCTTGTAAAGTTACCCAAGCCGTTTTTGAGTCCGCAGAAATCGTAACATATTCTGGTTCAATATCGTTAGCAAAATTATTAGAAACACTTGCTATACGAAATCCTTTGGTTTTTAAATCAGATAATTGTGTGCTGAATTGAGCAAAATTTAAAGTAGTCACAGCATAATTCGCAGCAACATCAATAATCGAAACAGAACCTTCTGGATCCAATGAATACGTATCATTAGGTTCTCCTTCATTAGCAGTTACAATATATTTACCGTCTGGCGAAAAAGTAATCATATCTGGTAACGCTCCTACCGTAATTTCTTTAATCAAAGCATAAGTCGAAGTATTAAAAACAACCACTTTTCCCGCCTCTTGTTTATTCGATTTAGATTCTAAAGCTACAGCTAGTTTTCCCCCATAAACCGCAACGCTATTAGCAGCACCATTGTAGGTAGCCATATCAATACTTGTTAGGACAACAGGTTTTGTAGGATCGGTTAAATCAATTACATCAATTTTGTTGGTTGAACTGTTGTTTACCGTAAAAAGCCTTTTCGTAGTTTCATCATAAGCGCTAATCTCTGCAGCGCCAGTTCCACCAATTGTTATAGTACCAATTTCTTTAAACGAAGCTGGGTTTTCATTATATCCTAATTCTGAGCTAGGATTTTCGTCATTGTCATTTTCACAACCCACTAATAAAAATAAGGCTGCAAATACTGCTAGAGTTTTCTTAATCATTGTTTTAAATTTAGTTTTTTCAAAAATAGCGCGACCTAAAGGCTCAAGCATTACCTAAATATTATATAATCTTTAACATAAAAAACAAACACAGCAAACCAAGCTTTATAAAATGTATGAACTTCAATTCTATTTTAATTCTTGGGAATGTTTATCTTTGCCCGAAGTAAAATTGGCATCTATTTATGACTACAACCTCAAGAAGATTTCCCGCAGAATGGGAAAAACAACAAGGAATCCTATTATGTTTTCCACATAACGGAAAAGACTGGCCTGGAAAATACGAAGCGGTACAATGGGCTTTCGTAGAATTCATCAAAAAAGTAGCCACCTACGAAACTGTTTTTTTGGTAGTTGCCGATGAAAAACAAAGAGAGAAAGTTAGTGAATTGCTAACAATGGCTACCGTAAATTTAGAGCAAATATCCTTCATCATTCATAAAACCAATAGAAGTTGGATGCGTGATTCTGGTCCAATCATTGTAAAAAATGGCAATCAAAGAGAAGCCTTAAATTTCAATTTTAACGGCTGGGCTAAGTATAAAAACATCAATTTAGACAAACACGTACCGAGTAAAGTCGCTGAAAATTTACAGCTTCCCTTAACTCAAGTGACTTACAAAGGAAAACCCGTAATTGTAGAAGGTGGCGCCATAGATGTAAATGGACGTGGTACCTTGTTAACTTCCGAAGAATGTTTGATGCATCCTACGATTCAAGTGCGTAATGAAGGTTTTACCAAAGAAGATTACGAAGCGGTTTTTAAGGAGTACTTAGGCATTACCAATGTCATTTGGCTAGGAGATGGTATCGAAGGTGATGATACTCACGGACACATTGATGATTTATGCCGATTTGTAAATGAAGATACGATTGTAACCATTGTTGAAACTAATCCAGAAGATAGCAATTACAAACCTTTGCAAGACAACTTAAAACGTCTACAAAATGCGAAACTAGAAAACGGTCAAGCACCTGTAATTGTTACTTTACCTATGCCTAAACGCATTGATTTTGACGGATTGCGTTTGCCAGCGAGTTATGCTAATTTCTTAATTTTAAACCACTGTGTTTTAGTGCCTACTTTCAATGATGCAAATGATAGAGTAGCTTTGAATATCCTTTCAGAGTGTTTTCCTGATAGAGAAATCATTGGCATTAGCGCTATTGATTTTATTTGGGGATTTGGAACTTTACATTGTTTGAGTCAACAAATTCCTGAGTAATACTAAACACTATTTCAATACAGTCCAATCGTATTTTTGTCTTATCGAGCGCAGTCGAGATATAACAAAGGTTCTCGACTGCGCTCGAACTGACAAAATGGACTATTTTATATAATTTAGTGGTATAAATACAAATTTAAAGGAAATAAAAAACGACTGTTAGACAAATCTAACAGTCGTTTTCATTTAATGATAATTGATTATTTTTCTTTGGTAAAAGGAATCACTTGTCCGTTTCCTGTAATCACCATATCAAATCCTGTTTTTGCATCATTGAACTTGAATTTTAATCCAGCCGCAGGGGCTTCAAATGTATTTGCTTCACCAGTTACTGGAGTCGCCGTAAAAGAAGGATATCCTGATATTCCAACATTCAAAGCACTGTTCTTTTCTGTCAAAGTTATTTTCAAAGGAGCATTGGCTGTAGCATAAACCCCTAAATAATCATCAAGAATCACATCTTTTTCTAACTTACCTGCAGCGGCTGTCCAAGTATTATTGGCAGTATTTGAATCTGGGAAAACGTGATCTGGATCAATTACTACACTTTCTATTTCTTCGGTAGAATTGTGTTTGAATGACCAATCCTTGTTACGTTGCCAAATTTCAACTGGTAATTTTACTCGAGTAACTTTACCACTTTTGGTTTTAATATCAACAACTATCGGCATCGCCATTTTTTCGAAATTCTCAATAGTGATAATGATTCCTTTTTTCGGGTCATTTTTCACATATTTTACTGAGTTTACACCTTGATCCAAACGCCAGTTGTATTGGAACCAACCTCTCCAAAACCAACTCAAATCTTCGCCAGCAACATTCTCCATAGTTCTAAAGAAGTCATCAGGAGTAGGATGCTTAAAAGCCCATCTTTCAACATAGGTTTTAAAAGCCGTATCAAAACGCTCTGGTCCTAAAACTTGCTCTCTCAAAATCACTAAACCAGAACTTGGTTTAAAATAGGCCAATACCCCAATGTTTTTCTCTTTCATATTATCAGGAGAACTCATAATGGTCTCTAGTTTAGGGCTAGTCAACACCTCGCTAATTTGGTGTAAATCTGATGGTCCATCTTTGTATTCTCCTTTGTTAAAATCAACACCACTTAAGGAATTGATGAACGTGTTAAATCCTTCGTCCATCCACGCAAACAAACGCTCGTTAGAACCAACAATCATTGGAAACCAAATATGTCCAAACTCGTGATCAGTAACGCCCCATAAATCTTTTCCTTTGGATTCCCAACTACAAAAAACTATCCCTGGATACTCCATACCACCCTCATTTCCTGCAACATTGGTCGCTACAGGATAAGGATATTCTAACCAACGTTTAGAATAATTTTCGATAGAACCTTTTACGTATTCTGTAGAACGTCCCCAAGCCTCGTTGCCTGCAGATTCTACTGGATAAGCAGATAACGCTAATGCCTTTTTACCGCTAGGCAAATTCATTCTCGCTCCATCTAGGATAAACGCAGGAGAAGAAGCCCAAGAAACATCGCGGGAGTTTTTAATTTGATAATGCCAAGTTTTAGTAGCTGATGCATTGTTTTTTGCGGTAGCATTTACTTCATCCGCAGAACGAATTACTACCGTTTTATCGCTAACCAAAGCTGCTTTATATTGTTTGAATTGCTCTGCAGTATACACTTCAGCTGGATTCAACAACTCACCAGAACACACCACCATATGATTGGCTGGCGCAGTAATTTTAATATCAAAATTACCGTACTCCAAGTAAAATTCTGAAGCCCCTAAATAAGGATTCGTATTCCATCCGCGAACATCATCGTAAACACACATACGAGGATACCATTGTGCCATTGTGAATATCTTTCCGTTTTTAGTTTCCAAAACCCCCATACGGTCAGAACCTTCGTTTGGTGCAATAAAAGAAAACTCGATTTTCAATTTCACACTTCCTCCTTTGGCAGCAATAGCTTCAGGAAGAAAAACTTGCATACGAGTATCTGTAACTACAAATTTTACATCGGTTGCCGTTTTAGCTTTCCCTGAAATAGCTTTAACCGATTTGATTTTAAAACCCGCATCAAAAATTTGTCCTTGACCACCATTTCTACTCCCTGTCAAAGGAACTAAAGCGGTTCCCCTAGAATCTTGTTTGAACAAATTCTGCTCTAAATTCAACCAAAGAAAGCTTAATTTATCTGGGCTGTTATTGGTATAAGTGATTTCATCTGTACCTATAACTTCATTGGTGGCGTCATTTAATTTAGCCGTTAACTGATAATCCGCACGGTTTTGCCAGTAAGCAGGTCCAGGTTCACCACTTGCTGAACGTGTAGAAGTACCGTTTTTGGTATAAAAATGCGGTGCAAACGCATCGTGATAATCGTACTTAGAAACTAGTTCTTTTGTTTCAACTGGAGCAGGTTGCTGACCAAAAACGGAGAGTACTCCGAAAAAAATGCCCAAGCAAGAAAGCCACTTTGTCTTCATAATATCTATAATTTGTGTTATTGTAAGCACAAATTAAATGAAAAAATAGTTATTTATAACATTACAAATAAAGAAATTAAGATAATTCTTAAGGTTTAGTATATTCAGCTTCTCTGTTTATAGGAATATCAATATCTTTACCTTTCATTTATAAAATAAAAAATCGTGACTACAATTTCCATAAATAACGACCAAATAACGGCCCAATTTAAAACACTTGGAGCCGAATTATTTTCTTTAAAAGATAAAAACAACAAGGAATTCATTTGGGAAGGTAACCCTAATTTTTGGGGAAAGCACTCCCCTATTTTGTTTCCAATAGTAGGCTCTTTAAAAAACAATACTTTCGAATACAATGGTACCTCCTATTCGCTACCACGTCACGGCTTTGCTCGCGAATTGACCTTTGAAGTAATAGATAAAAAGGAAGATAGTGTTATTTTTTCATTACAATCCAATGAAGAAACGCTAAAAAAATATCCTTTCTCGTTTGAACTACAATTGAGCTACACCCTAATTGGTCGTTCATTGCATTTAGGATACAAAGTCATCAATACATCGGATAGTTTACTACCGTTTTCTATAGGTGGACATCCTGCGTTTGCTTTACCCAAAGCTTTTGAAAAATATAGTTTACAATTTGATGCTTCAAATTCACTAACCTATCATTTACTTGAGGAGGGATTGATTTCAAATCAAACGAAAACTATCGAAATCCCAAATCAACAATTGAATTTGGAGTATCAGTTATTTGAGAATGATGCTTTAGTGTTCAAAAATATACCTTCAAAATCTGTAACAATTTTAGAAGAAAACCAACCCATACTCAAAGTAGACTATACCGATTTTCCAGACCTTGGCGTTTGGACACCAGTAAATGCTCCTTTTATTTGTATTGAACCTTGGTTTGGTTATTCAGACACCCCAAATAATTCAGGAAAAATTATTGAAAAAGAGGGGATTCAATTGGTTGAGCCAAATTCTTTTTTTCAATCCAATTATACAATAACGCTTCTTTAAATTTAGAAAAATGCTAACCATCAACTTCTCTCCTTTTCCAATTTTAGAAACCGAAAGACTCATTCTAAGAAGAGTGCTGCCTTCTGATGTTAAAGAAATGTTCGAATTGCGTTCCAATCCAGAAACTATGAAGTACATTCCTAGACCTTTAGTTACTAATTATGATGAGGCTTTGGCACATATTAAAATGATGGAAGATAAAATTGAAACCAATGAAGGAATCAATTGGGCTATTACATTAAAAGGTGATGATAAGATGCTAGGCGTTATTGGACATTATCGCATCAAACCCGAACATTATAGAGCCGAGGTTGGCTATATGATTTTACCTGAATATCACGGAAAAGGAATTACTACAGAAGCGGTACAATGCGTAGTAGCTTATGGCTTCAATACGATGCAATTGCATTCTATAGAAGGGGTAATTGACCCTGAAAATGAAGCTTCTCAGAGAGTTTTACAAAAATGTGGATTCGTCAAAGAAGCCCATTTTAAAGAAAATGAGTTTTATGACGGCAAATTTATAGATGCTGTAGTATATTCGAAACTGAACCCTGTTTAGCATTTAATGATACCCAAAAAGAAGCATAAAAAGATTCTCCGTACGTACGCAATGGTCGTAATGTACTGTTTGGGTCTTTTTTTTTCTTTTACAATGCTAATTTTACAGGAATGGCAACATATTCATTACCAAAATCAGCTTAACCAAACTGACAAATTTCAATTGCTTCATTTTACGGCAAAAGAATGGAAAGCGAAAGACAATAAAAGAGAGTTTCAAATTAATGGTGTATACTACGATGTGCAATCCATCAGCTACAAAGAAAATGAGGTCGTTGCAAAAGTTGTAAAAGACGAACTGGAAAACGAAATCAGACTTTTGTTGACACAATCGTTTCAAAAACATAAATCTATTCCTGCTCACAAGAAAAAAGGGCATTTTTTGTCGGTACACGAACCTATTTCAACCCAATGGAAAATCGAAAATAGTCCCGAATTTTCCATAACTAAAAATTCGATAAACAATAAAAAAAATATCTGCAATTGGCTTTTAAGCCAAAAACTATTTCGTCCACCCTGCTAGTTTAATTTTTAAATAGATTTTTTATAAAATTAAACCAAAGCAACTATGAAGAAAACAATTACTTTGTTGACTTGTTTATGCTCTTTTATGGGCTTTTCGCAAGCAACAAAAGACAGCGTGAATGCTGTTGAATTAAACGAATTAGTGGTAAGTGCTAGACGTTTTGCACAACCTAAAATTAAAATGACACAGCAAATTGAAACGCTGTCCAAAAAACAAATCGAATTTCAAAACTTTCAAACAAGCGCTGATGCACTTGCGAATTCTGGAACATTGGCGGTTCAAAAATCACAACAAGGTGGCGGTAGCCCAATCATCAGAGGATTTGAGTCAAGTAGAATTCTGTTACTTGTAGACGGAATCCGAATGAACAACCTTATTTATCGTGCGGGGCATTTGCAAAATATTATCACCGTTGACAAAAATATGCTCGAAAACATTGATGTGCTCTTTGGCCCTTCTTCTACTATTTATGGAAGCGATGCAATGGGTGGCGCAATTTTTTTGCAAACCAAAAACGCCCGTTTACTTGACGAGAATGACAATAAAAAGTTTTCTGGAAACGTGTTATCTTCTTACAGCACAGTAAACGAAGGTAAATCGGGGCATTTTGATTTTAATTATGCTGGTAAGCAATGGGCGAGCCTAACTTCTTTTTCTTATAATGAATTTGGAGATTTAAGAATGGGAAAAAACAAAAATGGTAACAATGCATTCTTTGGAGAACGCCCATTTTATGTAGAAACCAAAAACGGAATTGATACTCAAGTGGCTAACCCTAATAAATATATTCAAAAATTTTCGGGCTATACGCAATATGATTTTATGCAAAAAGTAGTTTTTAAGCCAAACGAATCCACTAAACATCAATTGAATGTTCAATATTCAACTACTACTGATATTCCAAGATACGACCGTTTGACGGACACCAATGCAGCAGGCAAATTAAGGTCGGCCGTTTGGAATTACGGACCACAAGACAGGTTTTTATCAGCCTATAAACTAGTAAAAAAAGACATTTTTGGTTCTACAACCTTGAACTTGAACGCTAGTTATCAACGAGTAGAAGAAAGCAGAATTACCAGAAGCTTTGGCAGTGCCAACCAAACTTCAAGAATAGAAAAAGTAAATGTATATGCCTTGACATCTGATTTTAAAACTAAAATTGGCAATGGAGATTTGGTATATGGTGCCGACTTTTACTATGATAATTTACAATCAAAAGGAATTCGAAAAAATATCTTGACAAATGTAGAATCCATTACAGATTCCCGCTACCCTGATGGAAAAAACAATACACTTAGAGCCGAAGCATTTGCTTATTTCAATAATGACATTACTGATTTGACAACATTCAATACTAGCTTTAGAGGTGGTTATACACAATTGAATAGCGAAGCAAATACTAATTTTTTCAAACTTCCTTACACCACTGTTAAACAAGAAAATTTCACCTACAGTGGTGCCGTTGGAATTGTTCATAACCCTAGTAAGAATGTGAAATTAGTATTCAATTTCGCCTCAGCTTTTCGAGTACCTAATATCGATGATTTGGCTAAAATTTTCGAATCCGTTCCTGGAAGAGTCATTGTACCCAATCAAAACATAAAACCAGAACAATCTGTAACTGCAGATATGGGAATCACCTTTTGGGAAGGTAAACGCTTTCAATTAGAAAATACCTTCTTTTATACTCGATTGTATGATGCCATTGTAACTTCACCATTTACACTTAATGGTCAAAATAGCTTAGTCTATGAAGGGCAATTAAGTCAAATTTACGCGAATCAAAATCAAGGAAATGGCGAAATTGTAGGGCTTTCCACTTCTCTCAAATGGTATTTGTTTCCAAAATTGCTTTTGTATGGTAACTTCAATTACACCAACGGAAGAGTTGAAAATAACTCAGCTAGATTTCCTCTAGACCATATCGCTCCAACCTATGGAAAAGTAGGCTTAAGTTATGAAGCCGATAAATGGATGGTGGATGCTTATGTTTTATACAATGGCAAAAAAAGACTAAAAGATTATTCTCCAAGTGGAGAAGATAATTTACAATATGCGCCAGCCAACGGTATGCCTTCTTGGGAAACCTATAATTTGAAAGGAGCATATAAATTATTAGACAATCTTACTGTTTTTGCTGGCGTTGAAAACCTATTAGACACCCAATACAGAACCTTCGCTTCTGGAATAAATGCTGCAGGTAGAAATTTTTACCTTGGAGGAAAGTATACATTTTAACCTATTTAAAAAGCAAGTATTGATATATTTATATCTAAAAAATCAACACTTTTTTATTAATAATCTACATTCGGCTCAGAATTTTCCCAAAATTAGATTTACCTTTGCCGCAAATTAAACAAATATGAAAAAAACAATTGCATTTCTTTTATTATTAGTAGTCACTACTAGTTTTGGCCAGACCTATGTTAAATTTAATGGTGCAACAGCATTAGTTGGTGTGCCAAATATTGGGATTGAAACAAGCATTGGAGAAAAATTGACTTTTAGCTTTGATGTAATGGCTTCGTTCTGGAAATCATTTGACGGAAAACATCCAATGCAATTTTACACCTTTACGCCAGAAGTTCGCTACCACTTTAAAGAAAAATATAAGGGTTGGTATTTTGGTGGACATGTAGGTCCTGATATCTACAAAATTCAAAAATGGAATTATTGGAATACCAATAAATACGAAGATGGTTTTGGATATAGAATTGGAGCTACAATTGGTTACAATTTCAAAATCACTGAAAAAATTAATCTAGATGCTTTTGTTGGTGGCGGTTGGCATCAGGGTTTTTATAAAGGATACTACAATGATGGTACACCAGGACGCTATGAAAAAGCAGAAAAATACAACAAAAGCGGGGAATGGTTACCTTATCGAGGAGGCCTAATGATTACCTACAAATTGAACTAAAACTTAGTTAGAGAACGCAAATATAAATCTTCAACCTGTTTTCTAGCCCAATCTGTTTTTCGCAAAAAAGTCAAACTTGATTTTATACTTGGATTGGTAGTAAAACATTTAATTTTAACCAATTCACCTAAAGTATCAAATCCATAAAAAGCGACTAATTGCTCTACTATCATTTGTAAAGTAACACCGTGTAGAGGGTCTTTTGATTGTTGTTTCATAAGGCAAAAATACAATTAATGATTCAAAATATACATAAAAAAGGTGTTTACAAATCGTAAACACCTTTTTACTCTTTAACTAATCTTAAAGAATTATGATAATTCATTAAAAACTTAATAATTCAAAAACAGTTTACTTAAATAGTAGATTACTCTTCTTGAAAAATAGCTTTTAAATGTAATTCAAAAATAGTAACTAATTCTATGGTAATGAATGATAAAAATCAGGTATTAAAAAAAGAACTAAAACTATATTTCCAATATTTTTATTTTTATCCTACATTTGCTGTCCTATGCTAAAATCAGTTAACATTCTCAACAAAAGAGCGCGCTTTGATTATGAAATAATCGAAACATATACTGCTGGAATTGTACTTGTAGGTACCGAAATTAAATCTATTCGTTTAGGTAAAGCCAATATTACCGAAAGCTTTTGCGAATTCAGTAATAATGAATTATTTGCCATCAATACGTATATCGAAGAGTATGCTTTTGGAAACCAATTCAATCACAAAGCCAGAAGTGAACGTAAATTGCTATTGAACAAAAGAGAGTTAAAAACCTTAGCTCGAAGTGTACAGGCTAAAGGCCTTACTATTGTCCCCTTAAAGTTGTTTACCAATGAAAAAGGTATGGCAAAACTTCAAATTGGTCTTTGTAGAGGAAAGAAAAATTACGACAAAAGAGAATCTCTAAAAGAGCAAGACACTAAAAGAGACTTAGATAGAATAAAAAAAGCATATTGATTTTAATCTTTTATTAAGTATTTAACTTCCCTATTTTGTATTTTATTTATTAGTTGTGGTAGCAATACTGCAATTGTAAACAGTTGGAATGACCCAGAAACTACAATCACACAAGAACAATTTAAAAAGATTTTGGTGGTAGCTTTGGTAAAAGACGAAGCCACTCGCAGAACAACTGAAAACAGAATTGCCTCTTCTAACCCAATTTTTAAAAGCTCCTACCAATATTTAAATGGCACCAATTTACAACTTAGCAACGAACAAAAGCTTAAAATTCTTAAAGACGAAAACTTTGATGGAGTATTAACTATGCGTTTGGTAAGTACAGAAAAAGAAACGAATTACGTTCCTGGCACTAATACTTCAATTTATTACGGAGGAATAGGAGGAATGTATACTGGAATGTATGGGTACGGTTTCGGAAATTGGTACGGAATGTATTCCCCAAATTTCTACTCTCCGGGTTACTATCAAGAAACTACGTATTATATGGTAGAAACTAACATTTTTTCTCTGAGCAAAAACAAGTTAATTTGGACAGGGACTACAAAATCATCTTACATCACTGATATAGGATTAACAGTTGATGAAATCATGAAAACACTTTATAAAGAAATGATAAAAGACGGTTCTGTAACAAAAAAATAGCATTTGAATAACCATAAAAAAAGGGGTTTGAAAATTATTTCAAATCCCTTTTTTTATTTAATTTTTATCTTCTAATAAAGGAACAAATCGAAACTCTCCAAACTCGTGCTTTTCAAATTGAGTGGCATTTTTCCGAATTAATAATGTCATTATTTGAACATCTTCCCCTAAAGGGATGACTAACCTACCTCCTATTTTCAACTGAGCCATTAAAGGTTTTGGAATAATAGGTGCGCCAGCCGTTACAATTATGCTATCAAAAGGTGCATGCAGTGGCAAACCTTTATAGCCATCGCCAAAAGACAAATGCTTGGGTCTTAAGCCTAATTTAGGAAACAAAACTGAAGTTTTTTTGAACAATTCATTCTGACGTTCTACACTGTATACTTTTGCTCCCATTGCACACAAAACAGCCGTTTGATATCCTGAACCCGTGCCAATTTCTAATACTTTATCATCTTTTTTAACCTCCAATAATTGGGATTGAAAAGCGACAGTGTAAGGTTGTGAAATTGTTTGACCGGCACCAATAGGAAACGCTTTGTCTTGATAAGCATAATCTTCAAAACTTGAGTTCAAAAAAAGGTGTCTTGGTATCTTACTTATCGCATCTAACACGTTCTTATCAGTTATTCCTTTTTGTTGCAAAAGGCTTACTAATTGATTCCGAAGTCCTTGATGTTTGGCAGTATCTTTCAAATCTAAAACAAATTATTTCGGTAAAAATAAACTAAAAATTCAAATTCCAAATGAAAAAGAAAACCAAATAAAAATTAGCTTTTTTTAATAAAAAGAGGCTTTAATTTGGAATTGTAAAAATTGGAAATTCTCATTAAATTGTTATTTTTGTAGAAAGAACATTCTTATGCTAAAAATTGGAGTATTGGGTGCAGGTCACCTAGGAAAAATACATTTGCGTTTGTTGCAACAATCAGAAAAATACGAGTTGGTTGGTTTTTATGATGAAAATCTAGAAAATGGTCAAAAAATTGAAAAAGAATTTGGCTACAAACAATTCAAAACTATCGCTACTCTAATCCATGCTGTTGATGTCATTGATATTGTTACACCAACGCTTTCTCATTTTAAATGTGCCAAAGTTGCCATTAAATCTGGAAAGCACGTCTTCATAGAAAAACCTATTTCTAATACCGTTGATGAGGCTCTTGAAATTATCGCTTTAGCCAAAGAAAATAATGTAAAAGGACAAGTGGGCCATGTAGAACGATTCAATCCTGCATTTATCGCTACCAAAAACATGATTGAAAACCCAATGTTTATTGAAGCCCATCGACTAGCAGAATTTAATCCTAGAGGAACAGATGTTCCTGTTGTACTCGATTTAATGATACACGATATTGACGCCATTCTAAGCGTAGTTCAGTCCAAAGTAAAACATGTAAGTGCAAGTGGTGTATCTGTTATTAGCGAAACTCCAGATATTGCCAATGCAAGAATTGAATTTGAAAACGGTTGTGTTGCCAATTTAACAGCTAGCCGAATTTCAATGAAAAACATGCGTAAATCAAGATTTTTTCAAAAAGACGCGTATATCTCTGTTGACTTTCTAGAAAAAAGATGCGAAGTAGTAAAAATGAAAGATGCTCCAGAAGTTCCTGGTGATTTTGACATGATTTTACAAAATGCCGAAGGTGTAAAAAAACAAATCTATTTTTCTAATCCTGAGGTAGAACAAAACAATGCTATCTTAGACGAATTAAATTCTTTCGCAGATGCTATTAACCACAATACTACACCAGTTGTTACCTTAGAGCAAGCAACAGAAGCGCTTAGAGTAGCGTATCAAATTATTGATTGTTTTAAAAAATAATACTACTATAAATAACAATTTAAAACTAAGCTTGAAGTTGTATACTATAACTTTGAGCTTTTATATTTAAACAAAAACTTATGAAAACAATAGCTGTTATAGGTTCAGGTACTATGGGTAACGGAATCGCCCACACCTTTGCACAAAGCGGATTTACAGTAAAGTTAATTGATGTTTCTGAGAAAGCATTAGATAAAGGAATGGCAACCATTGCTGCCAATTTGGACCGAATGGTAAGCAAAGGCACCATTACAGAGGAAGACAAAGCCAAGACCATTACCAATATTATTACGTATACAGACATCAAAGACGGAGTAGTTGGTGTAGACTTAGTGGTAGAAGCCGCTACAGAAAACGTAGATTTAAAACTGAATATCTTCAAACAATTAAATGAAGTTTGTTCTCACAACACCATTTTAGCTACTAATACCTCATCAATTTCAATCACACAAATCGGAGCTGTGGTAAGTCATCCAGAGCGTGTTATCGGTATGCATTTTATGAATCCGGTGCCTATTATGAAATTAGTTGAAATCATTAGAGGATACAACACTTCTGATGAGGTTACGGAAATCATCATGAAATTATCCGAAAAACTAGGAAAAGTTCCTGTTGAGGTGAACGATTATCCTGGTTTTGTGGCGAACCGAATTTTAATGCCTATGTTAAATGAAGCCATTGAAACTTTGTACAATAAAGTAGCAGGCGTTTACGAAATAGACACAGTGATGAAACTTGGTATGGGACACCCAATGGGACCATTACAATTAGCTGATTTTATTGGTTTGGATGTGTGTTTAGCCATTTTAAATGTAATGTACGAAGGATTCAAAAATCCAAAGTATGCTCCTTGCCCATTATTGGTCAATATGGTGCGCGCTGGAAAACTAGGAGTAAAATCAGGCGAAGGATTCTATGACTATAGCGAAAGTAAAAAAGCAGAAAAAATTTCAAAAATGTTTTTGTAATTTTTATCCCTAAAAATAACAAACCCCAAAATCATTTGATTTTGGGGTTTGTTTTTATCTAAGCTTTCCAGTTTACAATAACGAATGACTTGTCATCACAGCAGGTTTTTCAATTCCCATCAATTCTAAAATTGTTGGAGCAATATCACCTAACACACCATCATTAATTTTTTTCAATTCTTTGTCAACTAAAATAATTGGCACTGGATTCGTAGTGTGCGCTGTATTTGGACTACCATCAGGATTAATCATCGTTTCGCAATTTCCGTGATCCGCAATTACGATAGTAGTATAATCATTTGCCAAAGCCGCTTCAATTACTTCTTTCACACAAGCATCTACTGCTTCACAAGCTTGAATAGCAGCACTCATTACTCCTGTATGACCAACCATGTCACCATTAGCAAAATTCAAACAAACAAAATCAACTTCGCCTTTATTCAATTCAGGAACCAAAGCATCTTTTAGTTCATAAGCACTCATTTCTGGCTTCAAATCGTAAGTAGCTACTTTTGGGGAATTCCTCAAGATACGAGTTTCGCCCTCAAATGGTGTTTCTCTACCTCCAGAGAAAAAGAACGTTACGTGCGGATACTTTTCTGTTTCTGCAATACGGATTTGTTTCTTATTCGCTTTTTCTAAAACCTCACCTAAAGTCTCCGTAATGTTATCTTTGTTATAAACTACTTTTACATTTTCGTAAGTTTCATCGTAATTCGTCAAAGTAACATAATACAAAGGCAGTTTATGCATGTTTTGCTCATGAAAATCTTTTTGTGATAACGCTTCTGTTAACTCACGACCTCTATCTGTTCTGAAGTTAAAAAAGATCACTACATCATCAGCCTGAATAGTTGCCAAAGGTTGATTAGTAGCATCAACCACTACTAACGGATCAATAAACTCATCTGTAACATCTTTTGCGTAACTTTCTTCAATAGACGCAACAGCATCTTGAGTAGGCTTTCCTGTTCCGTTAACTACTAAATCGTAAGCTAATTTTACGCGTTCCCATCTTTTATCACGATCCATAGCATAATATCTACCTACAACAGAAGCTAATTTAGCTGTAGTTGGTGCCATGAAATCTTCTAAATCTTGAATATATTGTTTTCCTGATTTTGGATCTACGTCACGACCATCAGTAAAAGCGTGTACAAATACATTTTCCAAACCGTATTCTTGAGAAGCCGTAATCAATCCGCGTAAATGCGAAGTATGTGAATGCACTCCTCCATCAGAAACTAGGCCTAAAAAGTGTACTTTTTTGTTGTTTTCTTTGGCATAAGTAAAAGCATCAATTAGAACAGGCTCTTTTGCTAAAGTATTATTGGCTACAGCCAAATTAATTTTAGCCAAATCTTGATACACGATTCTTCCCGCACCAAGGTTCATATGACCTACTTCACTATTTCCCATTTGTCCTTCTGGCAAACCAACGTTTAAACCATCAGTTCTTAACTGTGCACTTGGATAGTTGTCGTATAGACTATTTATAAAAGGAACATTTGCATTGTCTATTGCAGATACTTTAGGATCAGGAGATTTTCCCCATCCATCAAGAATCATAAGTATAACTTTCTTATTCATGATAATTTTTTTATCAAAGATAAAGAATTTTCAAAAGCCGAAAAAGGTTTCAAAATATACCTAAAAATTTCAATCGTTGTAGGGGATAAATAATCACAAATAAATAGCTAAATATTGGATTTAGCTTTTTACAAATTGATTTTTGATTTCGTTGTAATCAATAAAATAGCGAACGCTTACCGAAAGCGTATGTTGTAATTTTTCATTTGTCAAAAGAGCATTAATATTGTCTTTATAATTTTTATTAATAACATTTTCAAAAGTAGCAGAACTATTGCGGTACAAAAATGAAACTTGGCTTCCAGGAGCAAACCACCAAGAATACGACAAGTCCATATTCCAAGTATAAAAACTAGAATTTTTATTTTCTTTGTACCCCAAATAATCTACCAATCGACCTTTATCTGTTAAGGAAAGAATGTTTTTATTTTCCGCATAAGACCAATATTGACGAATTGACAAGTTAAAATTCATTTGACTGTTGATTGAATATTTACCTGAAATAATATGAGCATAAGTAACCACATTTCTGTTCGCAAACAAAATAGTATTGTTCCCCAATGCATCAAAAACATTTTCTAAAACAGCTATACGGCCTTTATTATTGTTACGTCTGGAGTAACTAAAATCATAAACCATCGCTAGTTTATCATTAAAACGGTATCTTGGACTAAGAGTAATCCCAATAAAATCTCTCCCTGGTTCATCAGCTTTTGAATATTCTGGATTGATATCAAAGGCAAATTTATAGTTATAGTTACGAGAATAATAAGCCCAAAAACTGTAGCTAGTGGGAGTAATAACAAATCTTCCCTCTTGACGTGGTTCGTAATAATCATAACGTTCAAATGGATTGAAATTGATTCCAAAACCGTAAGAATTATTCTTCAACGTTTCAATATTGGTGTTGATGTTGATATTGCTTCCCTGAACTTGCCCCGTTTCTTTGTTAAATTGAATGAAGTTATTATAGTTCACTCTAAAACCATTAAAACGCTTGGTTGGGTTTAGAATTCGATAATTGGCATTTCCATAAAAACTGTAATAATTCGTCTCAAAATTGATTCCCAAATCATTGTTATCAAAATCTTTGGTATACATATCGGCGCCTAAACTATAGCGATAGTTACCAGATGTTTCTGCAAAATTTAATTGAGTTGCGATACCCGTTTTAATTTTATCTTCATTGACGTAACTGTATTTAAAATCACCCGATAAATTGTAAGAATTCGCTTTGGTATTCAAGTCCCAAACCAAAGCAGAAACATTACCATCTCTGAAACTGCCATTTCTGGTCACATTTGTATTTACAAAGGCAATAGAAGAATTTTTTCTAAAACGCTGGTCCAAAACCAAGACATTATAATTCGCTAAAGGTTCTACCACTTCTTTTCGTGAATCTCCCGTTACAGTATTTGTAATAGTTGCTGTGGTCTTTTCAGTAACCGCATTCAAAACCCCAATACCAAGTCCACCTTTGGTTCTTCCTGATATTTTTAAAGCATTAATCAAGTTTACACTTGCAGGATTATCTGTAATTATTTCATTTGTTCCTGTGATAGGATAATTAGTCGGTGCGCCACCAATTCGTCGAGAATACAACAAATTCCCTTTGCTAAACAAGTCTGTCCCTTCTGTAAAGAAAGGTCTATTTTCATTAAATTGTTGTTCGAATGGACCTAAATTTAAAATCACATCATCATATTTAGTTTGACCAAAATCTGGAATCAAAATGGCATCAAGCGTAAAGGCATCGTTAATTCCGTACTTCAAATCTAAGCCACCTTTTAAAGTACCTTTCGTTTTTTGTTGGTCATTGGCATTCAAATAAAACGAAGAATAAGGTAAAAAGAACAAACGTGTTGGGGTTTCTATATTTGCTATACCCGTTAAAACCCCATTTTGTTGCGTGAACGTTCCTAATTTTGAGTCAATAAAATTCCAAGAGTACTTTTGACGGTCTCTACGTATTTCTCTAAAAAAGTTAACGCCCCAAGTTTGCACTTTTTCTGGAGAAAAACGCAACGCGGCATAAGGAATTCTCATTTCAACTACCCAACCAAAATCGGTGATTACAGCTTTGCTATCCCAAACCGCATCCCAAGAATAATCTTCTCCATTTGAATCTGTTGCCAAACAATCAGCTTGTCCGTCGGCTGCATTGACAAAGAATTGAAAATTTTGCTGTCCGTCATTGTAACCATTAATGAAAATTCCAAAAAAGTCAGCCGTACCAAAATCATCTCTTTTTGAAATTTCTCTCAAGATTTTATTAGGCTCATTATCATACATCTTTGCAGCGATGTAAATAGCTGTGTTATCATAAAGTACTTTAACTTCTGTTCTTCTTTCAGGAATTACGGGTTTTCCGTTATCTGGTTGAAACATCACGAAATCGGTAGCAGAAGCAACTTGTTCCCAAGATTGCTCGTTTATTTTACCATCAATTACAATAGGAGTTGTGATAAACTTTGTTTCGAGGTTTTTCTTTTGGCCGTAGCCAAAAAAAGTAAATAAAAGTCCACTGATAAGAAGAAAAAATTTCATAGAATCTGATTGATTGATAATGAATGCGTCTGAATTTCTTTAATAGACTTAATATATTAAAGTTTGTTACAGTTTTACAAACTAATTTTCATTACATCATTTCAAAACGAATCTTGATTATTCAAAAAGTGACTATTTTGGCTACAAAAACTAAAAACTATTCTTTATGGTATTGTAGTCAATAAAATAACGAATACTTACAGAAAGATTAGTGGTCAAATTGTTATTTAAAACATTTTTAAAATTGGTCGAAAAATTCTTTTCAACAGCATCTGTTCTATCTAAAGCAAAATTTCGATATAAAAAAGACAATTGACTACCAGGTGCAAACCACCAAGTATAGGATAAATCAAAGTTCCAAGAATTAAAGTTTCGATTTTTGTTTTCGTTGTATAAAGTATTGAGAGCTAACTTTCCGTCATCTTGTAATGTTAGAAATTCATGGTTTTTAGCATAAGACCAATAATAACGTGCAGTTAAATTTACTGTCATTTTTTCGTTTATTGCATACTTACCCGTAAAATCATGTTGAATGTATTCTCTATTGCGTTCGGCAAAAATAATTCCATCAGTTGTAGTATCTACCCATCCCCTATCATTTTTTTTATTCAAATAATCGACAGCATAAGCCAAAGACAACTTATCATTAAAGCGATACTTTGGACTCGCATAAAAACCATAATTATACCTTCCTTCTTCATCAAATTTAGCACCTGAAAGGGTTAAATCAAATGTAAAAGGATGGTTTCTGTTCATTTCAATTCCAAAATAAGATGAAAATCGCTTGGGAATAAACACATAACGATTGTACTCTCTAGGTTCGTAAAAATCATAGGTTACCAATGGATTAGCAACAAAAGCAAACTCAAAATAGTCATTGTTTAAAGTAGTTCCTTTTAAAACGGTCTTATACCAAGCCTCCTGAAGTTTTCCAAATGTATTTTGAATCTCGGCATTGAATTCTTGTTCTACTTTAAAAGTATTGAAGACTTTGGTTGGATTGACAATTCTATAACTTCCATTTGCTAAAAAACCGTGGTAATTGGTATAAAAAATAATACCCAAATCATTGATGTCATAATTTTCAGAAATGTATTTACCTGAAAACAAATAGCGGTATTTTCCGCTAGTTTTAGCAAAATTTATTGCGGTTTTATAACCGTTATAATCTTGAACATCATTGATGGTACTGTACTTAAAATCTCCATATAAATTATACGAATTTGCTTTGGTACTTAAATCGAATAAAAGCCCAGAAACATTGGCATCTCTAAAACCTCCATTTCGTGTAGTATTCGTATTGATAAAGGTTACCGATGAGTTTTGATTAAAACGCTGGTCAAAAACTAAAACATTATAATTCGTAAGAGGTTCGATTACTTCTTTTCTTTGAGAATTGGTGATTGTATCTCTTATGGTAGCAAATGTTTTTTCGGTAACAGCATTCAAAAAACCAACACCCAATCCTTTTTGGGTTCTACCAGAGACTTTTACAGCATTAATTAAGTCAACTGAATTAGGATAATTGGTAATTTCTTCATCTTTGTTAAGATTGACTTCCGTTGTAGGAGCCAGTCCAATTCTTCTGGAATAAAACAAATTTCCTTTTGTAAACAAATCGGTTCCTTCAGTAAAAAAAGGACGATTTTCTTGAAATTGTTGTTCAAAAGGTTCAAGAATCAAAATGGCATTATCGAATTTGGTTTGACCAAAATCAGGAACTAAAATAGCGTCTAAAGTAAAGGAATCATTTATACCATATTTCAAATCCAAACCCGCTTTAAAAGTCGTTTCTGAACCAATGTCATTTCTTTGATTGTATATGGATGAATAAGGGATTAAAAAAAGTCGCGTTGGCGTATCAATATTCGAAATCCCTTCTAATATTCCAGCTTGAGGAATCACTGCTCCAATTTTGGTATCTACTAAATTCCAAGTATATCTTTGAACATCCCTTTTGATTTCTCGCATAAAATTAATTCCCCAAGTTTGCTTTTCTTGATTTGAAAAACGCAATGCTGCATAGGGAATTTTCATTTCAACAGTCCAACCAAAATCTGTCAGAACGACTTTACTATCCCAAATGGCATCCCACGAAAAATCTTCAAAATCTTCCGTAGCTAGACAATCCATCTGAACTCCAGCAGCACTAACAAAAAATCTGAAATCTTGTTGCCCATCATTAAATCCATTAATAAAAACAGAAAAATGGTCCGAAACTCCAAAAACATCTCTATTGGTTATTTCTCTTTGAATTTTGGTAGGTTCATTATCATACATTGAAGCTGCAATATAAACTGCATTGTTATCATAAATAATTTTAATCTCTGTTTTCTTATCAGCACTTATTGGCTTACCATTATCTGGTTCAAACATCACGAAATCAGTCGCTACATCAGCGTTAATCCAAGCTTTCTCGTTAAATTTCCCATCAATAGTTATGTTTTCCGTAGTAGATTTCGTTACTAAAACTTTTTTTTGTGACCAAACAGTATTTTTGAAAATAATCAATAAAACAAGTAAAAACAAGTACTTTTTTTTCATTTTGGGGTGCTTATATGCAGTAAAAATATAAAATTTAACATATAAACAAGCTAATGTTAACTTTATTTCATAATATTCATGATAAAAATAAATCGACTAAGTGTTAAATTTTATCGACGAAATACACATGCTAAAGATTTAAAACGTATTTATTGTATATTTGCAAACCAAAAACAAGTGATTAATCAAAAGACAATTAATGATTTATAGCGCTTTCCTTACTATTGCTTTATTCTTTTTGAGTTCCTTTTCAATTAACAACTCAGTATCTGAAGAAAATAAAAATCATAAAAACAAATTTGAGCATGCAACTAACTTAAAATCCAAAGCTGATTTAATAGTTGAATCCGTGTATCACAATTTAAATGCTAATCAGTTTATCCTTCCTCAATTTGATAGCTTTTCAGAAGCATTAAAAGGCTATTATAGACTAAAAGAAAAAGGATTGGTTAAAAAAGAAATTTTAACCTTAGTTGACTTTAGTTTATCATCAAATACGAAAAGACTTTGGGTAATTGATTTAGCTACAAATACAATATTGTTTCAATCATTAGTAGCACACGGAAGAAACACTGGAGAAGAGTTTGCAACGAATTTTTCAAATAAAACATCTTCTTTCCAAAGCAGCCTTGGCTTTTATATAACAGGGGAAGTATACAAAGGAAAACACGGATTATCTCTTAAATTAGATGGTTTAGAAAAAGGGATAAATTGTAATGCACGTTCTAGAGCAGTGGTTATTCACGGTGCTGATTATGTTTCTGAATCTTTTATCAGGCAACACAAAAGATTAGGCAGAAGTCAAGGATGTCCAGCATTACCAAATGATTTAACTTTACCAATCATAAATACCATAAAGGAGCAATCGATTTTATTTATTTATCATCCTTCAAGAAAATCTGAAGAGATAATAGAAAAGTTAAGTTCTTAGTTTTTCATACAAAGCAGCATCATAATCATAAATATCTTTTCTGAATTGAAGCTTACCATTTAAACTCCAAGCTGTCCAATACCATATATAAAGATTGTATTTTTTCTCAATTTTCACATAATGTGTTTTTCTTGTGGCAACAACAGAATCAATTTTTTCTTTGGACCAACTTTCAGAATGATTCAAAAAATACCCAGCTAATTCAAGCGGTTTTTCTACTCTAATACAACCAGAACTCAACGAACGATTGTTCAAACCAAATAAGTTACGATGATTCGTATCGTGCAAATAAATGCTATGATGATTGGGAAATAAAATTTTCATTTCTCCAAGCGTATTATTAGGACCAGGCTCTTGGACATATCTGTAATTATGAGGTTTAGAGGCATTCCAATTCTCTGGGGAAACTACATTATTACTCGCATCATAGATTTTAATATTCTTATTTGAAAGATAATTACGATTTCTTTTCATAGCCGGAACTACATCTTCTTTCAAAATAGTTGGAGGTATGGTCCAAGTAGGATTCAAAACAACAGTTTTTAAATAAGAATTCAATATTGGTGTTTTTCTTTTATTCGTACCCACTACAACTTTCTGAGTAATTGTAGTGTCGTTGTTTTCAACCACAATTAATTTATAATCCGGAATATTAACAACTAGATAATCTTCATCTGGAACCATCTGAAACCATCTCCAACGCTCAAGATTAGCCAAAATTTGCTTCTTCCTACTGGATTTAGAAAAATTTAATGCCTCAATTGTTCCTGCTCCAATTACACCATCTGGAGCCAGTCCGTGTCTCACTTGAAAACGTTTCATTGCAGCAACAGTTTTTGAATCATAAATTGCCGTCAAACTATCTGAACTATTCAAATCATTCCAAAATAATAATCTTTTTTTTATGCTTATAATTTTAGGATTGGTATCATTGGCAACTATTTTATCTGTAAATGCAATAGAAGAAAAATCAGAATCAGAAAACTCTTCAATCAACTCTAAAGCTTTTTTTAATTGATTGTAAACTTTTGAATTTGGCTTGCAATTATCAATTGTTGCTACAAAATCTTTTTTAGCAAATGATTCAGCGAGTAATTCGTTTACATCAAAAGGTGCTCTCTCAATATCCCAATTATTGTAAATCTTTTTTGGGTCTAACTTACCTAGTTTTAAATGAGTTAAAAACAATTGAGTATTTAGAGTTAATACTAAATCATAGTTAATCAAATCCTTCTTTTTAAGAAGAGCGTGTTTATTTTCTAATGCTTCTAAAACTTTTATTTTATAATCATCAGGGAATAATCCTTCCTGATACGAATCTTTAATAGCTTTCAAAACAACTTTACGAAGAATGGCTGATTGCCATACCGTTTTAAATCCTGTAGCTCTATAAAATTCAAGTAGTTTTTGATTTTCGAAAGATAAAACTACCGCACTATCTATTTCAATAGCATTACCGTCTACCTTAATTTTTGGTATAATTACAGCTTTAGCTTTTATTGTTTTTACAGAAGTGTCTGTTTGTTTATTACAACTTAGCAACAATAAAAAAATAAGCAAAAGGTAAAATTGTTTCATATTAATTGATTTAAACACAACTGAACTAGAATCAAAATCATAATACATATCCCTCATTTCATTTTGATTTAAAATTGATATACTTTGAAATTATGACTATTTAAAATATATGATTACTAAAACAACTTTCGGAAGAATACGCTACACCTAAAAATCATTTCAAGTCAAAAATGGAAAAAAAGAGATTTCATCTATCATCACTTTCAAAATAACAACATACAATTGACTATTCTTGTCGCACTATTTGGGTGTATTGTTACAAAAGTAACTGCTAATTCATTGTTTTCTTCTATGTGCATCATTTTTTTTTATAAAAAAATAAATGTATAACAATTTAGTTTTAAATTAATTATAAACAACTGTCTTTTTTGGGTGATTTTTTTTTGTTCTAAAATTTGCAAATAAGTGAAATGTTTATCTATATTTGCACCACAATAATGCGAAAGTAGCTCAGTTGGTAGAGCTCCAGCCTTCCAAGCTGGTTGTCGCGAGTTCGAGCCTCGTCTTTCGCTCTTTAAAAAGCCGAAACATTTTGTTTCGGCTTTTTTATTTTAAGCTACTCAAGTCAGAACCTGATTCCAACTCAACTGGTTGTTGGTTTTGTAAAAACAAACGAGCCTTTAAATCTCCTTTTAAAGTAACAACATCTCCTTTTACCTCAAGCCAACTACCTTCTCGTAATCCTAAAACCGGTATTGCATTGAAAGCATGAAACTCTTTAATTCTAGTTTCACGTGTTTCACCCATATGCTTAGAATCAGGAATAGGGTCTAAATAATGCGGATTAAGATTAAATGGAATAACGCCTAACGTCTGGAAACTTGGAGGATATACAATTGGCATATCATTGGTTGTCTGCATACTCAAGCCACAAATATTGCTTCCAGCACTTGTTCCTAAATATGGTGTGCCGTTTTTTACAGTTTCAGATAATAAATGCATCAAATCAAATTTATACAACTGACTTACCAAAAGAAAAGTATTACCTCCTCCAGTAAAAATACCCTTAGCATCTTGAATCGCTTTTTTAGAATCTTCAAATTCATGAATTCCTCTTACTTCAATATCAATTTTAGCAAATGCTTGAGTTACTTTAAGAGTATATTCATCATGTGTTATGCCGCTTGGTCGTGCAAACGGAATAAACAAAATACTTTGGCATCCAGCAAAATGCGATTTTAAATCAGCCATTAAATAATCCAAATACCCACCACCGTGCAAAGTAGATGTACTAGCTATAATACAATTTCTCATTTTTCTTTTTTTTAAAGTGATAAAGGTATAAAAACCAATTTTTTAATTAACAAATTTTTACCATGCCCTTAATAATTATTTGGCAGGATATTGAAATACTTTTACCACAATTCAATTTAAAAGCTGGAATGAAATTTTGGTTGACTTTATTTTTTCTATTAGCTATTCTAAACATTGCCAAGGGGCAGCAGCAAAAGGAAATAATGATATCAGGAACTGTGATTTTAAATAACAAAGGAATTGAAGGTGTTTTAATCAAAAATGAAAGTTCAAACGAAACAACAAATTCTGATACTGATGGGCATTTTACCATCAAATGTCAATTGGGAGATATTTTGCATTTTTCATCAATAAGTGTAGAAACAAAAAGAAAAAAAATTACTAAATCCGAGTATCAAAGCACTACGCTATCGGTAACACTAAGCTCAAAAACAATAGATTTAAACGAAGTGATCATCAATAACAATGCAATTACTGCTGAAAAAATAGGTATCATTCCTGAAAATCAAAAAAAGTATACTCCAGCTGAAAGACGCTTAAAAACCGCAGGAGACTTTAAACCCATTCATCTTTTGAGTATCTTAGGTGGCACTTTACCATTAGACCCAATTATCAACAAAATAACAGGAAGAACGAAAAAACTAAAGAAAGAACTTGAAATTGAGAAAAAAGAACGTTTATTAGAACGGCTAAAAACACTTTATAAAGATGATTTTTATGTGATGAATTTAAAAATTCCAAAAACGTATATAGATTCGTTTAGATATTTTTGTATCGAAAATCAATATTTAGTTTCTTATTTAACTTCTGGAAACAAACAACTTTTAGAGCTGTCAATGAATGAATTAGCGGTTACCTTTAACAAAAAACTATCTAGTGAAGAATAATTTTACCCTTTTTATATTACTTTTTTGGACGTCAATCTTCGTGGGACAAACCATAACTGAGCGAACAATTCAGGGTAGAATTTCGGTAGAATCTAATTTTATTGATGGCGTAAACATCAGAAACGAAACTACTCGTCAAGCCACTACAAGCAGAATTGAAGGCTATTTCAGAATCCCAGCCAATGAAGGCGATATAATTGTCTTTAGTGCCGTCAATCTTGAATCCTTAACAAAAGTCATTACCAAAGCAGACCTTTCGAATAAAGAACTAAAAATAGAAATGACTCTAAAAAGTATCGTTTTAAAAAACATAACCATCAATAGTCATCCTGAAATTACCGCAGAAAAACTAGGCATTCCAAGTGCAACCAAACATTTCACACCCGCCGAAAGAAAATTACAAACAGCCACAAAAGGCAGCCTAGACGGAATTTTAAATGGCATTTCTGGAAGAACTGCAATGCTCAAAAAAGAAGTTCAAGTAGAAAGAAAAGAAAAACTCCTTGAAAAAATAGAATACCTTTTTGAAGAGGAATTTTACATACAAAAACTTAAAATCCCCAAAGATTACATCAAAGGGTTTCAACATTATTGTATCGAAGACCAAGCTTTTGTCAACTCGATGAAGACCAAAAACAAAACAATGAGTGAGTTTTTAATTATCAAACTAGCCGAACGCTACAACCAAATCATTTCAGATGAAAATAAATAAAACGAAAACGCTTTTTTTCTTTTTAGCGACTCAATGTATTTTAGGTCAAGCAAAAGAGGTGAAAACAATTAGAGGAAGAATTTTGGCCAATTCAGGTATTTTTACAGAAATAGAAGTGGTCAACTTAAATTCTGAAAAAAGCGCAAAAGTAAATGAAAACGGGGAATTCACTATTGAGGCAGAAATTAACGATGTTTTATTTTTTGCATCCAAAAGTTTTGAAGCCTATCGAAAAGTAATTCAAGCCAATGATTTTTGTGAAGACTTTATTAGCATAGAAATGATTCCAAAAGGCATCGAGTTAGACGAAGTAATTATCAATCAATATGCTACTATCAATGCTCGAGACCTTGGAATTATACCCAAAAACCAAAAATCGTATACTGTAGCTGAAAGGAGATTAAAAGCCAACTCAGGCGGCATAGGAGGATTAATCAACATGCTTTCTGGCAGGAAAGAAATGCTCAAAAAAGAACTAGAAGTAGAGAAAAAAGAAACCAATTTAGCCAAATTAAAACGCTTATTTACTAGTGATTTTTACACAAAATCATTTCATATTGCTACTGACAAAATCAATACCTTTCAATATTATTGCATTGAAAACAAAAGCTTTGCGAAGTTAATAGAAACCAATAACAAAGCCCAAATGCTGGTGGCTATGCTTCAATTAGCCTCGACCTTTAATGAACTCAACAGCAATGAAGGAAAATTATAGACTAATTTTGTTCTTCTTTTTTGCTTTTGGAGTCGCTTTTTCGCAAGAAAGAAGCAGTTTAAAAGGAAAAGTAGCCAATAGTATGGGAGCTGTTGTAAATGGTTCTGTTGTCAATTTGAGTTCCAAAACAAGAACAGCAATTTCAGAGCAAGGTTATTTTGAAATTTTGGCTCAGCCTAAAGACACTTTACTGTTTGCTAGTTTGGCTTGTATGCCAAAAAAAGTAATTCTTAGCAGCAAAAATTTCGAACTACCCTTTTTAGAAATAGAACTTGAATTATTTGATAACGAGTTAAAAGAAGTTATTGTTTTGAATCAAAAAGAGATTCGCCCTTTGAATCCCAATCTTCAAAACTATATCGATAGAAAATACTATGATGACGCTCAATCATCACCTACCAATCCTTTGATGCCACCAACAACAATTGCAAACGGAACTGACTTTGTTCGACTTTTTAAGGATGTCAAAAAGTTATTTAAAAAGAAAGCATTACAAAAAGACAGAGAAGAAAAACCCATCAATTACTATGTAGAAGTAATCAATAGCGTACACACTGACTTTTTTTCAAAAACATTACAGCTCAAAGAAGAAGAAATTATTTTATTTCTTTCTTTTTGTGAAGCAGATAAAAACGCTGTAGCTATTTTGACTCAAAACGATTCGTTTCAGTTGTATGATTTTTTGATTAGCAAGAACAAAGAATTTAAAAGTTTAACTACTTTTGGGAAATGAAAAAAACTGTTTTACTCTTCGGATTATTCTTCTTAACCATTAGCCTTTCGTCCTTTGAAATGCATAAATTTTATGTGGCTATATTTCAAGTTCAATTTGTACCTGAAAAGAAAAGGATACAAATCACTTCAAGAATTTTCTTAGATGATTTAAACAAAGCGTTAGAAAAAAAATACCATAAAAAAACTTCTATTGGAATAGGCTCTGAAAAACCAGAAGAACTGCTTTTACTAAAAAAATACTTTTCAGAAAATTTAATTCTAAAAGTAAATGGACAATCTCAATCACTAAACTACCTATCAAGCGAAGTTGAAGAAGATGTTCTGGTTACTTACTTGACAATTAAAGAAATCACAAAAATTCAAAACTTAAACATTCAGAATTCTTTATTGATGGATTGGAACTCAGAGCAACAAAACATTATGCATTTTACAGCAAATGGCACAAAAAACAGCCTAAACTTTAGCGATTCATCAAAGATACAAATGTTAAAGTACTAATAAAAAAAAAGTAGTTCCGTTAAAATTGCTATTTTCACAGACTTAAATTTCTATTTTATTTATGAAAAAAGCTACCCTACTCCTACTCTTTCCGGCAATGCTATTTGCCCAAGAAAAAACCACCCCAACACCACCAAAACAACAAGGTAAATACGATACCAATAAGTTCAGCCAAATGTATGATTTGTTGGCTACACCTAATATGTTTCGTACTGCAGCAGGAGCCCCTGGTCCAGCCTATTACCAACAACAAGCTGATTACAAAATAGACATCGAATTAGATGATAAAAATTCAAGATTAAGTGGTGCAGAAACCATTACTTATTACAATAATTCTCCAGACAAACTAGAATACCTTTGGTTACAAATGGACCAAAATCAAGCCGCAAAAAACTCTCAATCACCTCTTGCTGAGAGTGAACGAATTGAGACGACTATGGCTCCAAGTAGATTCGCTAATGAATATTTAAAACAAGGTTTAGATAGAGGATTTAAGTTAGAGTATGTAAAAGATGCGAAAGGTAATCCAATGACTTACACTGTAAATCAAACGATGATGCGTATTGATTTACCAACACCTATGAAACCAGGAGAAAAAATCACTTTTTCTGTAAAATGGTGGTACAACATCAACAATTACCAACAAGATGGAGGTCGTTCAGGTTATGAATTCTTTGAAAAAGATGGTAATAAATTGTATGTAATTGCACAATTTTATCCAAGAATGGCAGTTTACAATGACGTTGAAGGATGGCAAAACCAACAATTTTGGGGAAGCGGAGAATTTGCATTACCCTTTGGAAATTTTGACGTAAACATCACTGTTCCTGCAGATCACGTTATGGAAGCAACGGGTGAATTATTGAATCCGGCTGAAGTTTTCACTGCTGAGCAAATGAAACGTTATGAGCTAGCTAAAAAGAGTTTTGACAATCCAGTAGTAATCGTTACGCAAGCGGAAGCGGAAGCTGCTGAAAAAGGGTTCTCAACCAAAAAGAAAACGTGGAAATTTAGCGCCAAAAACGTAAGAGATTTTGGAATTGCCACTTCTAGAAAATTCATTTTTGATGCAATGGCAGTAAAACTTAGTGAAAAAACTGTAATGGCTACTTCTGTATATCCAAAAGAAGCCAATCCATTATGGGGCGAGACTTCAACTAGAACGGTTGCTCATACATTAAAAAGCTATTCATCACATACTTTTGATTATCCTTATCCAAAAGCAGTATCTGTGTCTGCAGAAGACCAAGGAATGGAATACCCAATGATTTGTTGGAATTTTGGTCGTCCAGACGCAAATGGAGTAACGAGTCCACAAGTAAAAAATGGAATGATTGGCGTAATTGTTCACGAGGTAGGACATAACTTCTTCCCAATGATTGTTAACTCTGACGAACGTCAGTGGACATGGATGGATGAAGGATTGAATTCTTTTATGGAATATATGGCGGAGCAAGAATTAGGAACCAATTTCCCATCAAGAAGAGGACCAGCAAAAAATATTGTTCCTTATATGAGTGGAGACCAAAAATTCTTAGAGCCAATTATGAGTAACTCTGAAAGTATTATTCAATTTGGAAATAATGCTTACGGAAAACCAGCAACGGCATTGAATATTTTGAGAGAAACAGTTATGGGTCGCGAATTATTTGACCACGCATTCAAAACTTACGCGAACCGTTGGAAATTTAAACATCCAACTCCAGAAGACTTTTTCAGAACAATGGAAGACGCTTCTGCATTTGACTTAGACTGGTTTTGGAGAGGTTGGTTTTACTCAACCGACTTTGTTGACATAGGAATAAATGAAGTAAAACAATATTATGTAACTGATACTCCTACTACTGAATTAAAAAACGCAAAAGTTCGTAGAGGTCGTTTTGGTGAAGAAAAAGGACCATTTGTGTACTTAGTTGAAGGAACAAATGCCGAATTAAAAGAATCAGATAAAAAAGCATTGAAAGTTGATGAATTCAAATTACTAGCTGACTATGTAAACGAAAAACTGACTGCAGAAGAAAAAGCAAGTCTAAATGCACCTAAATATTTTTACGAAGTAGAATTCAACAAGCCTGGTGGGTTGATTATGCCAATTTTAGTAGAACTAACTTATGAGGATGGTACTACTGAAAACTTCAAATATCCAGCACAAATTTGGAGAAAAAACAATGACACTGCCAAAAAAGTATACGCTACTTCAAAAGCAATCAAAAAAATCCAAATCGACCCAAAATTAGAAACTGCAGACATTGATGTTACCAACAACAGTTGGCCAAAAGCAGAAGTAAAATCAAAATTTGATTAAGTAAAATATCATAAAGTAACAAGCCCGATTTATTCGGGCTTGTTTAGTTTTATAGAACAACGACTGTCTGACAAAAACGATGTGACAAAAAAACCGTTAAAAAAACAATAAATTTCAACAACACATCAAAGAAGATATACCACGCAGGAGGAAAACAAGTATTAATTTAATAAGTTTGCTTTGTGTTCCTAAATTCTGGAAACTTGCTAAAAAGAATTAATACAAAAGAAATGGCAATAGCTGAAAATTTATTAAGAATAAAAGAATCACTTCCTGAAAACGTTACGCTTGTAGCGGTTTCAAAAACAAAACCCGTAACCGATTTAATGGAAGCTTACACAGCCGGGCAACGCATTTTTGGCGAAAATAAAATCCAAGAAATGGTCGATAAGTGGGAACAAATGCCTAAAGATATTGAATGGCATATGATTGGCCATGTTCAAACCAATAAAGTAAAATATATGGCTCCATTTGTAACATTAATTCATGGAGTCGATAGCTTAAAATTATTAGAAGAAATTAATAAACAAGCTCAAAAAAACAACCGAATTATAGATTGCTTATTGCAAATTTATATCGCCGAAGAAGAATCAAAATTTGGTCTAGATGAAGTAGAATTACACAGTTTACTCAACTCAACTTCCTTCAATCAAATGAACAATATTAGAATAGTTGGATTAATGGGAATGGCTACCTTTACGGATAATCAAAACCAAATCAAAAAAGAATTTACCCATTTGAAATCTATTTTTGATACCCTACAAAAACTGAAACCTAAAAACTGCCACCTCAATACCATCTCAATGGGAATGTCAGGCGATTATCCATTAGCTATAGCATGCGGCAGCACTATGGTTAGAATCGGAAGTAGTATCTTTGGCGGAAGATAAAAGCCCCCTAAGCCCCAAAGGGGGAAAAAATAAAAATTGTAATTATGACGAAAATAATTTTAGATATTAACCAAATATATTCCCCCATTGGGGGTTAGGGGGCTATGTACGCAATACTTGACATAGAAACCACAGGAGGACAATTTAACGAAGAAGGAATCACAGAGATTGCGATTTATAAATTTGACGGACACGAAATCGTAGACCAGTTTATAAGTCTTGTCAATCCCGAAATTCCAATTCAACCCTTTGTAGTAAAGCTTACTGGCATAAACAATGCTATGTTGCGCTCTGCTCCAAAGTTTTTTGAAGTTGCCAAACGAATAATCGAAATTACATCCGACTGTGTTTTGGTCGCGCACAATGCCAGTTTTGACTATAGAATCTTAAGAACTGAATTTCGAAGATTGGGCTATGATTTCAATTTAAAAACTCTTTGCACTGTTGAATTGTCTCAAAAACTATTACCAGAACAACCTTCACACAGTTTAGGAAAATTAGTCCGAGCATTAGGAATCCCAATGGCAGACAGACATCGTGCTAGCGGAGACGCTATGGCAACCGTAAAACTCTTTAAATTGCTACTCGAAAAAGATGTCGAAAAAACAATCATAAAAGAGCTAATCAAAACTGAAATCGAAAAAGGAATCGCTCCAAAACTCTTGGATATTGTACAAAGTATGCCTTCAAAAACAGGCATTTACTACATCCATAACGACAAAGGCAACTTAATTTATATTGGCAAAAGCCGAAACATAAAAAAGAGAATCAACCAACATTTTACTGGAAAATCCAATAAGTGCAAAAAAATTCAAACCGAAGTTTTTGCCGTAACTTATGAAGAAACAGGAAGCGAATTGATTGCATTGCTTAAGGAAAGTGAAGAAATAAAAGTCAACAAACCCATATTGAACCGTGCACAACGCAAAAGTATTTTTCAATTAGCACTTTATAGTGAGAAGGATAAAAATGGTTATTTGAACCTAAAAATTCAAAAATACGATGGTCGTAAAAAAGAAATCACCTCTTTTTCATCGTTGCAAGAAGCTAAAAACACCTTGTTCAAGATTACAACTAAATACCATTTGTGTCAAAAATTAACTGGTCTTTACCAAACCAAAAAAGAATGTTTTCAATACGGCATAAAAGAATGTGACGGTGCTTGCATTGGCGAAATCACTGCCGAAGAATACAATCAAAGAGTCCATCAATTCCTCAAAGAAAATGATTTTGACACGCAAAATATGATTGTAATAGACAAAGGGCGCAACATCAGCGAGCGTTCCGCAGTACTTATTGAAAACGGAATTTACAAAGGATATGCTTTTTATGATTTAAATTATCAGATTACAAATCCAGAAATATTAAAAAATATTTTAGTGCCTATGCAAAACAATCGAGATGCTAAAAATATAATTCAAAGCCAAATTCGTAAAAGTAAAACACTAAAGATTATTCACTTTTAATAAAGAGCTATTCCTGCTGTACATTACAACTCCTCGCGATTAGAGTAGTTTTTCTAAGGCATAAAAGGAGCTTCCGTTGGTCGCTCTTTTCTACCAAGAAAAAACAAACTCCAATCACTCCGGGGTTTTCATTCCCATCAGGGCTAAAAAAAATGAAACATCTAATCACCATAATAGGACCCACCGCTATTGGCAAAACCGCTTTGAGTATTCAACTTGCGCAGCATTATAATTGCGAAATTATTTCGTGCGACAGCAGACAATTCTTCAAAGAAATGACCATAGGAACAGCCGTACCTAGCAACGAAGAATTAAAAGCGGCCAAACATCATTTCATACAAAACAAATCCATATTTGAAAATTATACCGTTGGAGATTACGAAAAAGAAGCCCTTTCTAAAATCAACGAATTGTTTCAAACCAATGATTATGTGGTATTAATTGGTGGTTCAGGCTTATATGTAGATGCTGTTTTAAAAGGTTTTGATGCTTTTCCAGATATTGACCCAAACGTAAGAACGGCTATTCAATCACATTATGAAACTGATGGAATAAGCTATTTACAAAAGCAACTTAAGGCTTTAGACCCTATTTATTATGAAAAAATAAACAATGAGAATCCTCAAACGCTACTCAATCCACAACGAATGATGCGCTTTGTAGAAGTTTGTGTTGGCACCGAAAAACCCTATTCTTCATTTTTAAATCGACAAAAAAACAATAGAAATTTTAACCCAATTCTTATTGGTCTTGAGGCAGAAAGAGCAATCATCTACGACAGAATTAATCTAAGAGTAGACATAATGCTTCAACAAGGATTAGTAGAAGAAGCTCAAAATTTATACCCACACAAATCGTTAAACGCCTTGCAAACTGTAGGATATCGAGAACTGTTCAGTCATTTTGATGGTGAATGGGATTTGGCTTTTGCTATCGAAGAAATAAAAAAGAACACCCGACGTTTTTCAAAAAGACAACTCACTTGGTTCAAAAGAAACGAACATACTCAGTGGTTTGATTTTAAAACGGCAACAGCGACTATCACTGACTATATTGATTCACAAATTCAACAAAGTATAACCCTTTAATATCTGTACACCCTTTCTAATTATTATGAAATATTTAAAAGTAATACGTTATCAAAACCTGATTTTATTAGCACTAATGCAATTGATTTTGCGTTTTGGTTTTTTAAACGAACAAAATTGCGATTTAGCACTGACTAATTTTCAGTACATTTTATTAGTAGTAGCAACACTTTTGATTGCTGCAGGTGGCTATGTAATCAACGACATTTTTGACCAAGATACTGATGCCATCAACAAACCCGAAAAAGTAATTATAGGAAAAAGCATAAAAGAAAGTGAAGCATACAATCTTTACGCTGGCCTTACAATAACTGGCGTATGCATTGGTTTTTATCTCTCAAATGTGATTGACAAACCCAATTTTGCAGCATTCTTCATATTAATAGCAGCAAGTTTGTATTTTTATGCAACAACATTAAAACAAATGCTAGTAATAGGTAATTTAATAGTAGCTTTGATACTTGCTTCAAGCGTTATAATCATTGGTGTTTTTGATATTTTTCCAGTAACTAATGCCGAAAATCAACGCCAAATGGGACAAATTTTCAGCATCCTAATGGATTATGCCGCTTTTGCTTTCTTATTGCATCTGATTAGAGAAATGGTCAAAGATTTAGAAGATATAGAGGGAGATTACCATCAAGGAATGGGAACATTGGCTATTCGTTTAGGCATTTCAAAAACTACCAAAGTAGTTGCTCTGTTGAGTCTTCTTCCTATTGGATTATTTCTCAATTATATGTATAACTATTTTGTTTTAAACGATTTACAACTCATCACCATTTACAGTTTGATTTTTATTATTGCTCCTTTTTTATATTGCACTATAAAAATTACGACTGCAAAAACAAAAACCGAATTCCATCACATAAGTACCGTTCTTAAATGGATTGTATTTTTTGGAATTTTCATATTGCCTATTCTTAATCATAACATACAACAAAATGCTTAAATCAAAATTGTCCGCTTATTCAATTATATTGGCTTCTGGTTCTCCAAGAAGGCAACAATTTTTTAAAGACTTAGATTTGGATTTTGAAATTCGGCTCAAAGAAGTAGAAGAAATTTTTCCAGAAACACTAAAAGCTGAAGAAATAACAAATTACCTATCTATACTGAAGGCCAATGCGTTTGAGGGCGAATTACAAGATAACGACCTTCTGATTACTAGCGACACAATTGTTTGGCACAAAAATTGCCCATTAGGAAAACCGAAAGATGCACAAGAGGCCTTTGAAATTTTGAAGTCGTTATCAAACAATACACACGAGGTCATCACTTCTGTATGTTTCAAAACAAAAAACAAAACAGAAGTCATTTCGGAGACGACGAAAGTCACATTTAATGCATTAAGTGACGAAGCCATTCAATATTATTTAGACAATTACCAACCTTTTGATAAGGCGGGAGCCTATGGAATTCAAGAATGGATTGGGTTTATTGGGGTTTCAAAAATAGAAGGGTCATATACTAACGTGATGGGAATGCCAACTGATAAAGTATTTGACTATCTAAACAAACTTTAAGCTGAAAATTATGGACTTTTTTAATCAATATCTTAAAGAAGAAATTAGTACAGGAATACTTTTACTACTTGTTTTTCTAGCTCGAACGTTGATTGCAAAACTAATAAGAAAGTATGCAAAAACGAGCGAAATAATTGAGAGAAGAACTAACTTGGTCATCAAGTACATTAACATATTGATTTATATTTTAGCGGTTATTACCTTAATATTAATTTGGGGAGTACAACCCAAAGATATTTTTATTACCATTTCATCAGTAGCAACGGTTATTGGTGTCGCTATGTTTGCACAATGGTCTATTTTGAGCAATATCACTGCGGGAATTATTTTGTTCTTTTCGTTTCCGTTCAAAATTGGTGATATTATTTTAATACACGACAAAGAATATCTCGTTGAGGGAGAAATTGAAGATATTGGTGCTTTTCACGTAACTATCCGGTCTAAAGAAGGTGAAATGGTTATTTATCCAAACAATTTGTTTTTTCAAAAAGGAATCTCAATTGTAAAAAAGAGTTCCGTCGACAATAACAATGAATTTACAGATTAAATTATAATGAATATTAACCAAATTTAAATACAATGAAAGCAATTAAATTATTTATTATTGGAATTTTACTCTTTGGAGCAACAGCTACCAAAGCCCAGGTTTCTATTAACGTTAATATTGGTACACCACCGGCCTGGGGCCCTGTGGGTTATGATGATGTAGCCTATTATTTTTTACCAGATATTCAAATTTATTTTGACATTCGAAAAGCTGAATATATTTATTTTGATAACGGACACTGGATTCGTTCTCGCAGATTACCAAGTCATTGTAGAAACTACGACTTATATCGCGGATATAAAGTACCTTTAACAGACTATAGAGGCAACACTCCTTATGTCTATTATAATACTCACAAAGTAAAGTATTATAAAGGATACAAAGGAAAACCTCAAAAAGCAAGAGGACATTACAAAGAGGAACATCGTTATGAAGAGCGTCATGACAATCGCCGTGATGACCATAATGATAGAGGTCACGGAAAACATCAAGATAAAGGAAATCACGGAAGAGGTAGAGATTAAGATTTCTTCCTATTTTAACTACTATAAAAACAGTACATACTATGCTTAAGAAAAGAAATTTTGCTTTACTAGTTGTACTGTTTTTTTTATATCAGTTGAGTTATTCGCAACAAGAAAAACAAAAAGCGGATAGCGCCAAAATTTACAAAAACATCCAACAATTTTCTCAAAAGAAAAAAGCAACTAGTTTTTTGCATCGCTTAATTTTTAGACCCATAAAACCAAAGCTACCCAAAAAAAAGGTTACCAAAATAAATTATAGTCCGTATCAAGACAAAATAATTAGAAGCATAACAATAACTACTCTTGACCCGTTTGGAAAAAGCGTACAAAATTTCGAATCAAATAACCCTCCAAAAGTTTTCAATACTGCTGAGGAATGGGGCAATAAATTACATATAAAATCCAAAGACTATACTATTCGCAAGATATTGCTCATCAACGAAAATGAACCACTAGATTCTTTAATGGTTAAAGAAAGTATGCGTTTGATTCGAACACAACGCTTTGTCAATAGTGTGGCAATACATATGGAAATTGTAGCCGAAAATCCTGAGTTTGTAGATGTTTTTATTCAAGTTTTGGATTCTTGGAGTTTAATTCCAAATGCTTCTTTCAGCAATACCGAAACAACTCTAAAACTTAGAGAGCGTAACTTTCTCGGTCAAGGTCACGAAATTCGGGGCGAATATACCAATCGTTTCAAAGATGGTCAAAACGGTCACTTGTTGCAATACACGGTAAATAATTTCCGAAAAACGTTCATCAAACTACAAGCAACCAATCAAAAAGAGGTATCAAGCAATTACAACAGGAGCTTAGAAGCTTCTAGATTATTTGTTTCTCCCTTGACCAAATGGGGAGGCGGTATACTTTACGAACAACGGTTCATACAGGATACATTGGCTGATAAAAATGGCATTTTTGCACAACAACGCTTCAAATACAATACTGATGATTATTGGCTTGGGCATGCTTTTTCGCTGGATAATGATACTTCTGAAAAAAGCAAAATTACCAACTTGATTGTGGCTGGGCGTTTTCTGAACATCAATTTTTTAGAAAATCCTCTTGTAGCTTATGACAGCATTGGATTCTATACAGACGAAAAACTACTGCTAACAAGTGTGGGTATCAATGCAAGAAACTTTATCCAAGAACGCTATTTGTTCAACAACGGAATTATAGAAGATGTACCTATTGGAAAAGCCTACAGTTTGACCACGGGATATCAAAGAAAAAATCATATTGGGCAGTTGTATTTAGGCTCAAGAGCTTCGTTTGGGAACTACTACCGCTGGGGATTCTTTAGCTTAAATGCCGAATGGGGAGCGTTTTTTGAGAATTCCAAAACATCTCAATCTGCATTTACATTTCAAGCCAATTATTTTACCAAATTATACGAAATTGGCGATTGGAAAATCAGACAGTTCTTAAAACAACGAGTCGTTATTGGTAGCCACCGATTGGCTTCAACTGGAGACCGAATCACTTTAAATGGCGAATATGGAATTCCCGGATTCAATAATGCGTTATATGGCACCAAAAAAATGGTTTTTAGTGCGCAAACACAAAGTTATTCTCCATGGAATCTCTGGGGTTTTCGTTTGAATCCGTTTTTTAATTATACAATTGGAGTCATTGGAAATGATAAAAAAACAAACTTGAAGAATCAAACCTACTCTAGTATTGGATTGGGTTTTATCATTAATAACGACTATTTGGTATTTAGCTCCTTTCAGTTGTCGTTTGCTTACTATCCAACTACTTTTGGTCCTGATGATAAAAACCTAGGAACGAATGCTTTTGAAACCGGTGATTTTGGCTTACTTGATTTTGAGTTGAATAAACCTCGAACAGTAATTTACAAGTAAAGAATAATCCGTTGGGTGAAACTCAACTAAAGTAAAAATATAACCACATAGAATCATAGATATAAGTAAAATTGTTAAAGAATAAATAGAAATAGCTTTATTTCACACATAGTATAGCTATGTGAATAGTAAAATGTCTATTTTTTCTTTAATGAAACTATAAATTCTATGTTTCTATGTGGTAAAAATAATTTCACCTAACAGGTTAAATAAAAATCATTTTATAGTTTGCTTCAACCACTCAAATAAATCAAGATAAACGCGCTCCCGAACCTGAAGAGGTGACAAAATCAAATCATGCATTCCGCCTTCTATTGCTATGATAGTACGTTTTGGAGCAAGAATCCTCTCTGCTCCTCCTTTAATGTCTTTTACATTCAAAATGGCATCTCCTTCAAAAAAAGAAGTATTCCAATCATTGCTATAAATCGATTGGTGAGAATGCATCACCAAAATAGGTCGGGTGAGAATTATTCCTTTTTTAATTTTAGTATGCCCTTGATGTATTGCGCTAATCCACCCTGCATTTAACGCAGGAACCAAATGTGGTTTCCATACCAAATTGTAATCCCACTCTCCTTTCTTTTCACCATGCAAGCTATGACCATACCATTCTGATATCTTTCCAGGAAGTAACACATCAGGAAAATACTTTCCGAAAAGCGCAACTAGAGGAACTAGCAAGCGCTTTTGATAGCCAGGCATATTCATATCATAAAAAGGACTATTACAAAAAATAGTGTCAAATTTTTCATTACCAACTCGTTCAGAAGCATACAAGGTAACCAACAAACCACCTGTGGAATGGCCCGATAACAAAACTTGTTCATTACCTTCTTGTCGAATTATATCTAAAGCTTCATCCAAATCAGCAAAATATTCTGTTAAGCTACGCATGTTATTACTCTTATGATGCGGCAAAGTTGAACGGCCATATTTACGCAAATCAATAGCATAAAAATGATACTCTTTTTCATTAAATCTGTGAGCCATATCCGACTGAAAGAAATAATCGTTAAAACCATGAACATATAACACCGCTTTGTTGCTAGGCATACTGCACTGTTTTCTGATTACAGTAGCAACAACTTTACCTTCATAATCATCGGGTTGGTTAATAGTTGCAAACTCAAATCCGTTTCCTAAATAATCTGATTGATACGTTATTGTTTTCATAGCATAAATAAGAAGTGACTCTAAAGTAGTAATATTATAAGTAAAAACATCAGTGTAGCTTATAAAATCATAAATAATTAGCATTAACAAAAATTAACAAAAATTACCAGCTCTTAATTACTATTTTTGAATCGTATCAATAACAAAAAAAATTCTATGCAGCAGTCAATAGTTAAAATGGCATTCCTTTTATTACTATCCACTACCCTAGCTTTTGCACAAAAACCTACAAAACCTAACTCGGTTGAAATTTACAATCAAATTCAAAAACTCAATTTTCTGGGTTCCGTACTTTATGTAGCGGCTCATCCAGATGATGAAAATACCCGATTGATTTCCTATTTAGCCAATGAAACCAAAGCCAGAACCGCTTATTTGTCGCTAACTCGAGGTGATGGAGGGCAAAATCTAATTGGAGCACAACTGCGTGAACTACTTGGAGTTATTCGTACTCAAGAACTTATCGAAGCTAGAAAAATTGATGGCGGAGAACAACTTTTTTCTAGAGCCAATGATTTTGGATTTTCTAAAAACCCTACTGAAACCTTGGCCATTTGGGACAAAGAAAAAGTCCTAGCCGATGTAGTTTGGGCGATTCGTAAATTCCAACCCGATGTAATCATCAACCGTTTTGACCATCGCTCTCCAGGAACGACTCACGGACATCACACCGCATCAGCAATGTTGAGTGTCGAAAGTTTTAATCTAACCAATAATCCTTCTGTTTATCCAGAGCAACTTAAATACGTTCAGCCTTGGCAAGCCAAACGCCAATTCTTTAATACCTCATGGTGGTTTTATGGTTCGCAAGAAAAATTTAATGCTGCAGACAAAACCAATCTAATTGCGATGCAAACTGGGGTTTATTACCCAAACATCGGAAAATCCAACCAAGAAATTGCTGCATTGAGTAGAAGTTCTCATCAATCACAAGGATTTGGAAGCACAGGAACTCGAGGTGAAGAAACGGAATACTTAGAATTTTTAAATGGTGAAAGGGTCCCTACAAATGGTTCTCTTTTTGACGGAATTGATACGAGCTGGAATCGTGTTAAAGGAGGAAAAGCCATTGGCGAACTCCTAAATTTGATAAGCAAAGAATTCAATCATAACAACCCTTCGGCTAGCATTCCAAAACTAGTTAAAGCCTACCAAATGATGTTGCAATTAGACGAAAATCATTGGTCAAAACAAAAAGCAGCCGAAACCAAAAAAATTATTGCAGCCTGCGCTGGATTATACCTAGAGGCCGTTGCTCCAACACAAGAAACGACGCCTGGAAGTAGTTTGAAATTAAAGATAGAAGCCATCAATCGCTCTACAATTCCAATGGTTTTAAAAAGTGTGACCACATTGCCTAACCAAAGCACAACGGTACAGAATGCAACTCTACAACCTAACAAACTACTCAACTTTGCTCTTGATTTGCAATTACCAGAAACAATTGCTTACACGCAACCCTATTGGTTGGCTGAAGAAGCTACTGTGGGAATGTACACTGTTAGTAATCCTATTGAAATAGGACTACCTGAAAAAGAAAGAGATGTCAAAGTTGTGTTTACTGTAAGCATTGAAGGTGTTGAGATTCCCTTTGAACGTACTGTAGTTTACAAATACAATGACGATGTAAAAGGTGAAATGTACAATTTCTTGGATATCGTTCCGGAAGCCACATCAACCTTTACAGAAAAAGTTTTGTTGTTTACCAATGAAAAAAGCAAAACCGTTGGTGTGAAAGTCAAAGCTGGTAAAGATGCGGTTAAAGGAATCGTTCAGTTGGATTTAGGAAAAGATTGGAAAATAAATCCTGCTTTTATCGAAGTAAATTTGGATAAAAAAGGGAACGAAAAAACCGTTTATTTTACCGTGACTCCACCTAAAAACAATCAAGAGATGGTAGCCAAAAGCATTATTGTTATTGGAGACAAACAATTGAACAAAAGCCAAATCAATATCGATTTTAATCATATCACTAAACAACAAGTTCTTAAAAATGCTGAGGCTAAGTTCTTGCGTGTAGATTTGAAAACCAATAATGAAAAAATCGCCTACATTATGGGCGCTGGTGATGAAGTTCCTGCAAGCTTAGAGCAAATGGGCTATCAAGTAACTATTTTGAAACCCGAAGAAATCACACCTGAGCGTTTGGCTACGTTTGATGTGGTGATGACAGGAGTTCGAGCCTACAATACTGTTCAGGCTTTGGCCAACAAACAAGCGCTTTTATTTGAATTTGTCAAAGAAGGCAAAACAATGATTGTTCAGTATAACACCACGGATGATTTAGTGACCACCAACCTTGCGCCTTATCCGCTAAAAGTTTCTCGTGACCGAGTAACGGAAGAAGATGCCGAAGTTCGTTTCTTGGCTCCTAATCATCCGATTTTGAATTATCCTAATAAGATTACAGCCAATGATTTCAAAGGCTGGAAACAAGAACAAGGATTGTATTATCCTAATACGTTTGATGCTGCCTTCACTCCTATCCTATCTTCTAATGACAAAGGCGAAACTCCAAAAAACGGGGCTTTATTAGTAGCACCATACGGAAAAGGCAACTATATTTACACTGGATTAAGCTTTTTTAGAGAACTACCAGAAGGCGTTCTCGGTGCTTTTAAACTGATGGCCAATACCATTTCTGTAAAATCAGAAACCAAAATGCCTGCTCCAAAAATTAACAACTAAAGACCCGCTATGGAACCCAAGAAAGAAAAAATTTGGAAAAAGGACTACACCTATGTTTTGGTGGCCAATATCGTCTACATATTGATTTTTTGTCTCATCATGAAATTATACGCCTAGCTCATGCAATTATTTGATTGGATTATTTTATTGACCACCCTTTTATTCATTGTCATTTATGGCGTTTGGAAAACCAAAGGAAGTAAAAACGTTGAAGATTTCATTTTGGGTAATAACGAAACGCCTTGGCACGTAGTTGGTCTTTCTGTGATGGCAACTCAAGCCAGTGCAATCACATTTTTATCCACTCCTGGGCAAGCGTATCACGATGGTATGGGTTTCGTACAATTCTATTTTGGGTTACCTATTGCAATGGTATTAATATGTGCAACCTTCATTCCTATTTATCACAAATACAAAGTCTATACAGCTTACGAGTATTTAGAAAAACGATTTGATTTAAAAACTCGTTCCTTAGCAGCGGTTTTGTTTTTAGTACAACGCGGATTAGGTACAGGATTGACCATCTATGCTCCAGCTATTATTTTATCGGCTATATTGGGTTGGAATTTGACCTATATGAACATTTTCATCGGAATTTCGGTGATTATTTATACTTTTTCTGGAGGAACCAAAGCCGTAAACGTGACGCAGAAACAACAGATGTTTGTCATTATGTTGGGAATGTTCAGTACTTTTTTCTTGATTTTACACTATTTACCCAACGATATGACTTTTTCTAGTGCCTTGCACATTGCGGGAGCCAATGACAAAATGAACATCGTAGATTTCTCTTTTGACCCAGAACAAAAATATACGTTTTGGAGTGGAATCACTGGAGGCTTTTTCTTGGCTTTAGCTTATTTTGGAACGGACCAATCACAAGTCGGACGTTATTTGTCTGGAAAATCAGTTAGAGAAAGTCAGATGGGATTGATTATGAATGGGCTACTCAAAGTTCCTATGCAATTCTTTATCTTATTGACTGGTGTTATGGTTTTTGTCTTTTTTCAATTCAATCCTGTTCCGCTTAACTTCAATCCGAATAACAAAACGGTAATTGAAAATTCGAAATACAAAAAGGAATATCAAGCCTTAGAAAACAAGCTCAATGCTTTGTCTGAAGACAAAAAAGTTATCAATTTATTGTATATCGACCAACTAAATCAGGATTATGACAATCCCACTTTGAGAAAGGAATTGGTAGCTTTATCAAACAAAGAAAAAGATTTACGCGACCGTGCCAAAGACATTATTTCAAAAGCCGACCCCGATAGCGAAACCAATGATAAAGATTATGTTTTTTTCCATTTCGTACTCAATTATCTTCCCAAAGGTTTAATTGGTTTGTTATTAGCAGTAATCCTTTCGGCAGCTATGTCTTCAACCGCTTCTGGACTGAGTGCCTTAGCTTCAACCACCGCAATTGACATTTACAAACGTAATCTCAAGACCGAAAAATCAGAGACACATTATTTGAATGCAACGAAGTTTTTCACTTTGATGTGGGGCGTAATTGCTATACTTTTCGCTTGCATTGGTACCTTATTCGAGAACTTAATTCAATTAGTAAACATTATTGGCTCAATATTTTATGGTACTGTACTAGGGATATTCTTAGTTGGTTTTTATATCAAAAAAGTTCAGTCACAAGCTGTTTTTTATAGTGCAGTAATCAGTCAAATTACCATTTTTATCATTTACTATTTTGCTATTTTCATCTATCCTAGTGGTGAAGAAAAATTAGGGTATTTGTGGTTGAATTTTATTGGTGCGTTACTAACTATTGTTCTATCTATTGTGATTCAAATGCTAGTACCAAAAAAAGAAATAGCCATTGAGGTTGAATAGTTAAATGATAAAAAATCATTGGAAGCTATAAGTTTTAAAAAACAAATTCTATGCAGATGAAAGCTATCAAAAAAAGGAAAGTATTGGGAATAAGCTTAGTCGTACTGCTTTTCGCTATGGCTGAAAATACTAGAGCACAGGAAAAACAAATGGTTCGAATTGCAAAAATAAAAGTGCATCCAACTCATCTTGATGCCTATAACAAAGCCTTAAAAGAGCAAATGAATACTGCTATTCTAGTTGAGCCAGGTGTACTCACTTACTACGCAGTTTCGGACAAGAATGCACCAACTAACATTACCATCTTAGAAATCTACGCTGACACAATTGCTTACCAATCCCATATTGAAACCGTTCATTTTAAAAAGTATAAAACTACTGTAAAAGATATGGTACAATCGTTAGAACTCGTAGATGTTGACCTTATTGCAGCTGCAGTAAAAAATAAAAAATGAGTTATTACAGTAACTCTAAAAGCAAAAAAAATCCCGTTCTTTTAATAAGAACGGGATTTTAATAATTAAGACTAAATTTACAAACTAACAGCAGTATGAACCACATCACGCATGTGTTTTGCAGCAGCAACCATTTCAACTAATGCTTTTTTGGTTTCTGCCCAATGTCGAGTTTTTAAGCCACAATCTGGATTAACCCAAAGTTGATCAGTAGGAACTACAGCGGCTGCTTTTTCTAATAGCTGAACCATCTCATTTCGTGACGGAACCCTAGGAGAATGGATATCATAAACCCCTGGTCCAATTTCGTTAGGGTATTTAAAATTTGCAAAAACATCCAACAATTCCATTTGAGATCGTGAACATTCGATTGTAATCACATCAGCATCCATTTCGGCAATATTTTCAATAATATCATTAAACTCACTGTAGCACATATGTGTATGGATTTGAGTTGTATCCTTTACCCCACTAGCCGAAATTCTGAAAGCCTTTATTGCCCAATCAAGATAATTTGCCCATTCCTCTTTTCGCAACGGCAATCCTTCTCGAATGGCAGGTTCGTCAATCTGGATAATTTTAATTCCAACTTTTTCTAAATCAGCAACTTCATCACGAATCGCTAATGCTATTTGAGTACAAGTTACAGATCGAGGCTGGTCGTTACGAACAAATGACCATTGTAAAATAGTTACTGGTCCAGTAAGCATTCCTTTTACCCACTTTGGAGTGAGAGATTGTGCAAATTTTGTCCATCTAACTGTCATTGGATTTGGACGAGAAACATCACCATAAATAATGGGAGGTTTAACACAACGGCTACCATAACTTTGAACCCACCCATTTTTAGTGAACGAAAATCCATCTAGTTGTTCGCCAAAATACTCCACCATATCATTTCGTTCAAACTCTCCGTGAACCAAAACATCGATATCTATTTCCTCTTGAAAACGAATGGTTGCTGTAGTCTCTCTTTCTAATAAATCATTATATTCCTGTGCGCTTAACTCTCCTTTTTTGAACTTGGCTCTCCAGCTTCTTACTTCGTTCGTTTGAGGAAAAGAACCAATTGTGGTTGTAGGAAACAAAGGAAGTTGTAAAGCTTCAATTTGTTTTTTTCTTCGAATATTGAATGCGTTTTCTCTTTGATCATCTCCACATTTTATACTAGCAACACGATATTTTACCTCTTCATTATGAATTAACTTTGAAGTTTTACGATTCTCATTAGCAAGAGTGTTTTGTAGAAAACTTACTGAGTCAACTTGGCTAATTTCTTCTAAAGCCAAATTTTGAAGTAAAACAATCTCATCTAATTTTTGTTTTGCAAATGCTAACCACTGCTTAATTTCGGGTGTCAAGACTGCATCGTTTGTTTCTAGATCTAAATCACAAGGAGAGTGAATCAGTGAACAAGAAGGTGCAATTAAAATTCGGTCATGTCCTAGTGCATCGGTAGCTTTTTGAATTAATTCTAAAGATTTTTTAAAATCATTCTTCCAAATATTTCTTCCATCAACGATACCCAGTGATAATTTTACATTATCTTTCAACTTTCCTGACTCTAAAATATCATCTAATTGAGAAGGGCAACGCACCAAGTCTAAGTGTAGAGTATGAACAGGTAATTCCAAAACTGTTGCTAAATTATCTCCAAAACAATCAAAATAATTAGTCAAAATCACTTTTAAAGAAGGAAAAAAAGTATTGATCTCGTTATAAACAAAAGTAATGGCATTGCGTTCTTTAGTAGTTAAATTCAAGGCTAAAAAGGGTTCATCTATTTGAATATATTCTGCTCCTTCTTTTTGCAAAGCAGTTAAAATTTCAAAATAAACGGGAATAATTTTTTGGATTAAATCAATTCTATGAAAACCTTCTTCTTTTTCTTTTCCTAACAACAAATAAGACACTGGACCAATAAGAACAGGTTTCGTAACTATCCCTAGTTTCTTGGACTCTAGAAATTCATCAATTATTTTAGTTGAGAACAATTCAAATTTTTGATCTTTCACGAACTCAGGAACAATGTAGTGATAGTTCGTATCAAACCATTTGGTCATTTCCATTGCCACAACGTCTTGCTCTCCTTTTTGAGAACCTCTTGCCATTGCAAAATATAAATCCAAAGAATTATTAGTTCGAGCAAAATCATTGTAACGATTTGGGATGGCTCCCAAAGTGAGTGTCAAATCTAAAACTTGATCGTAGAAAGAAAAATCATTAGAAGGAATTAAATCTATTCCAGATTGAGCTTGTAGTAGCCAATTTTTCTTTCTGATGTTTTTTCCAACTTCGAGTAATTCATCGGCAGTAATTTGATTTGCCCAATATAACTCACTTGCTTTTTTTAATTCTCTGTTATTCCCAATTCTAGGATAACCCAAATTATTTGTTTTCATGTTATTTAGTGTTTTTTTCTACACAAATGTATCATAATGGTTTTTTAAACTTTTAAAAGTAAATTAATCAAGTAAAATGATGTAATTTAAATCAATTTTACAGTAATTTGTATCAAAAATTAATTTAAAATTGAATTCTAGCAGTAAAAAAAACTATGCAAAACCTAGACAGTATCGATCTACAGATATTAAAACACTTACAAGAAAACTCAAATATCAATACAAAAGAGCTAGCCAGTAAATTATTCCTTACGGTTACTCCCGTTTATGAACGTATCAAGCGATTAGAACGAGATGGCTATATCATGAAATATGTAGCTTTATTAGATAAGAAAAAACTGAATCTTGGCATGACCGTTTTTTGTAATGTTCGACTCAAAGAACACGCAAAAAATGTGGGAAGCAACTTTGTAAAAGATATTGTAGCACTACCAGAAATCATTGAATGTTATAACATTGCAGGAGATTATGATTTTATGCTAAAAATTTTGGTTGAAGATATGGCTAGCTATCAAGATTTCGTAATGAACAAACTATCTTCCATTGAAAATATTGGAAACACGCACAGTATATTTGTTATGGGAGAAATCAAGCATAGCACTGCATTGGCAATATAAAAAATATGACTATCCGTAACTAGGACTATTTCATAGCTTAAATTAGTTCTCCACTATTCTTAAGCTTGATTCATTCTTTTCTTTGCGACTCTGCGACTTTGCGAGTTCAATTTCACGCAAAGGCGCAGAGACGCAAAGTGAATTAAATACTTTGACTATTTGGTATGAGTTATGGACAGTCATAATATAAAAAATCCCGTTCTTATGATATAAGAACGGGATTTTATAAGATAACAATTGCGAGTTATTTTTTACTCCACTCTGCAATACTGTCTTTGTTCATTTTTACGTAATCTTGGTTTTTAGCGGCTTCAGCTGCTGCAAGAGATTGTTTCGCAGTTTCGATAGCACCAGCTTTATCACCTTGTTTCGCTTGAATCAATGATTTCAAACGCAAGAACCAAAATGGTTTTTCAGTGCTTAATTCTAAAGCTTTGTCCACATACGTTCTTGATTTTGCAATATCTCCATTAGCTTGGAATAAATATTGAGAAGCCGAAAAATAATCATTAGCCGTTGGACCAGCTAATACTTTTTCAATACTTGCTGTAGCAATTTTTTGAGTCGGTACTTCAAATTTCATTGATACTGAAGAATTTTCCCAAGCTAAATCCAAATGTCCTGAATTCAAATCTAGATTATTGATTCCGATAGTGAAAGATTCGACTGCTTTTGGCAAAGCTTCTTCTTTTACAGTAGTTCTCAAAGCCACATTAGCTTCTTTGAATTCTTCTGGTAATCCCCAGTTGTCTGTAGTCGTGTAGAAAATAATCTCCCAACTTTCGATTTTTGGAATAGTGTACAAAGCATATTTTCCTTTTTTCAAGGTTTTACCATCAATCACTACGTCATCTGAAAATGAAATCGTAGTATTGGCGTTTGCCCCTGTTCTCCATAATTTCCCAAAAGGAACTAAGTTTCCAAAAACTGGTCTTCCTTTCGCTGCAGGTCTTGAATACACCACTTCTACATCCGTTAAACCAACCGTTTGCATAATAGTAGCTTTTGGGCTTGGCGCTGGTGTTTTTACTTGTGCTTCAATCGTGAAATTAGCAATAAAAATTGCTAAAGCAATAATAATTTTTTTCATCTGTCTTAATTAAGTTAGTGGCTCAAATTTACAAATAAGAAGCTTTTGATTTGTTAATTTTATTATAATTTGAATCCGAAATTGGATACTGTTTTTGCATTTATTGCATTAAAATCGTTTATCACAATATCTGCCGTTGCTAAATTTTGGTCTTTAGAATGAAAACTCTGATACCCAACACAGAAAATGCCAGCGGCATTGGCGGCTTTTACTCCATTGGTACTATCTTCAATGACGATACAATTTTCCTTTGGAGCAATTGATAAACTGGCTGCGTGCTCAAAAATAGCTGGATGCGGTTTGGATTGTGGAAAATCTTCACCACTAACAATATGTGAGAAGTATTGATGTAAATTGAAACGAGTAAACACCCTATCAATCGTAACCTTTGAAGCTGATGAAGCAACGATTAACTGCATTCCGTTTTGATGTAAATCTTTAATTAAATTTTCTACGCCATCCAATAAAGTTAAATCTTCTTTGGTATCAAAAGCATCATTAAAACGGTTGCGTTTTTCCTGAATCAGGTCCTCCACGTCTTGTGATAAATCAAAATTAGTTTTCAAAATTTGAAAAGTATTTCGAGTCGAAAAACCAGTAAAAGAGGTATACATTTCCTCGGGAACGGTAATATTTAATTCGTCAAATAATTGGTAATAGGCATAACGATGAACAGGCTCTGTATCTACAATTACCCCATCCATATCAAAAATCACAGTTTGTATCATATTTTTTTAAGTTGCTAAGTAGCTAAGAAGCTAAGTTTCTGAGTCAATTTGTTTGTATTGAACTAATTACTAATTACTAGGTACTAAGAACTAATTCTTCAGTAAATGGCGAATGACAGTCTCGGCGGCGTGCAAACCAAAAAGACCTGGCATATAACTGTTAGTTCCGTAAAAAGATTTCTTGAAATTAGAACCATCTGTCATTCTTAAGCTATTTGGGTCTTGAATTTCGGAAGAAAAAACTACTTTCAATTTGTTGATTTTTAATTCTTTTAGGCGACGTCTTATGGTTTTTGAAAAGTAACAATTCATTGTTTTGGAAATGTCTGTGACTTTTACTTTTGAAGCCAACATTTTTCCTCCTGCTCCCATACTGCTGATGATTTTGACTCTGTTTCTTTTGGCAGATAAAATCAAATTCAATTTTGGTGTTACGCTATCGATACAGTCCAAAACATAATCATAATCGGTAGAAACAATTTCTAAAGCGCGCTCTGGAGATAAAAATTCTTGTACTCGGGTAAGGTTAAGTGCAGGATTGATGTCCATCAATCGGTCGCCAACGACGGTTACTTTGGGTTGCCCAACAGTGGAATGTAAGGCTGGTAATTGACGATTGATATTGGTAATGTCTACCACGTCTCCATCGACAATGGTCATATTCCCTACGCCTGCTCTTGCCAAAAACTCCGCGGCAAACGAGCCTACTCCTCCTAGTCCAACAACTAGTACATTGGCGTTTTGTAATTTTTGTAATCCTTCGGCTTTAAATAAAAGCTCGGCTCTTTCTGTCCACTCTGCCATATTCTTTGTTTAAAGTTATTCTTTGTTTATTTATCGTTTTCCTACAAAGTCTTTTTATGACCTAGTATTTATCTAAATTTATGAAACATACCTACAAGGTTTTGAAAACCTTGCAGGAAGTAAAAAATGCTATTCTCCTGCAAGGTCTTTTTTCGACCTTGTAGGTGTTTGAATTCTAGAAACATACCTACAAGGTTTTGAAAACCTTGCAGGAAATAAAAATATTTGAAATCCCCAATCTTCCCTTCTAGCCCCGGTAGGAGCGGCATCCTTTGCTTTTTTTCTTTAAAAAAGCAAAGATATAGCGGATAACGGGACTTTGCTGGCTAAAATGCCTATTTTTTCTGCTCCTAAAAAATCATTTTATTCTAAAATCAATCGAGTTGTAATCCAAAAACTCGCTTTATGTTTGCGTTGATTTGTTGCTGTATGGCTTCAACGGTTGTGTTTTTGTATTGGGCGGCCAAAGCATAGACTTCTTCGATTCCGTTTTCGATGGTATCGGTTTCTAGAAAGAACTGATGGTCTGGAACGTTTTGAAAAACGCTTGCCAAGGCTGGGTTTTGAACCAAATACTTCCCAAAGGACAGATAAAATCCGTTGTTGAGTAACGATTGTGCAACGGTTTCGTTCTTTGAGAATCCGTGAATGAGTAGCGGAACGCTTATTTTTAGTTTTTTGCTACTAGCTATTACTTCCTGATAGGCCGCCACGCAATGAATCACCACGGGTTTGTTGTACTTTTGCGCCAAATGCAATTGTTGTTCAAAAACGGCTTGTTGCACCTCTAACGGAATAGCTATTCGCTTGTCTAAACCGCACTCGCCCAAGGCCAAACAATTGGGGTCTTGGAGTTGTTGCTCGATGATTTCTAAATCGCTTGTTACCCGTTCCTCCACAATATACCAAGGATGAATGCCTATGGAATAATAGGGAAAAGAGTTCTCGAACTCGTTAGGATACTGATTGACCAACTCGATTCGGTTGGGATTTTGGGTGGCTTTGTGCGTATGTAAATTGAAATATTTCATTTAGTCGTGAAACTTTTTTACTCCCGCATTTATGGCTACTGGCAAATCATTTTCAAGCGGCACTATGGGGCAAGAATATTTGTGATTGTAAGCGCAATAAGGGTTGTAAGCTGTATTGAAATCGATAAGAATAGTATCGCTTGTTGGGATTTTCAAATCGATGTAGCGTCCGCCGATGTAACTTTCTTTGCCGCAAGTCAGGTCAGAAAAAGGTAAAAACAAGTAGTCTACATATTCTTTCTTTTTGGAAAGTTCGATGTTTTGATAAATATTGAGCACTAAATCTTTCCCATCGATTTTGAAATGGGCTTCTCCGAATTTAATGTACAAAGGCTTTCTTGTCGTAGAGGTTTTCATTTCAAACACTTTTTCATTGGGCGTACGAACGAAACGGGCTTCAATTTGCAAGTTGGGATTATAAGGAAAAAAATCCAAGTTTTTGAAAACGGCTAAATCCTCTTTGAGCAAGGGACTTTTTTCAGTGGAAGCATATTCTGCATTGAGTTCTTTTTGAAATTTTTCTACGGCTTCGCTACCTTTTTGAGCTTGTCCGAAAGTCCAATTTGAGCAAATAATCATCGATACAAGAAGTGCTTTTTTCATCTTTGAGTCGTTTTTGGCAAAAATAACTTAAAGTTAGCAGTCAGCAAAGTGCTTCCAAACAAAGTTACTACCTTTGGCAAAACGAAAAAAAAGATGCTGACCACTGCCATTCAACGCTATTTTGACAATTACCGAGGATTTTCGAGAGAAATTTGGATACTTACTTTAATGACTTTCATCAATCGAGCAGGAACGATGGTGTTGCCTTTTTTGTCCAAATACTTGAAAGAAGACCTTGGTTTTTCGTTTGAACAAGTCGGTTGGATTATGGTCTGTTTTGGTTTGGGCTCTATGCTTGGTTCTTGGCTAGGTGGTAAACTCTCTGACAAAATAGGTTTCTACAAAATAATGATTTTCAGTTTATTCACTACTGGCGTTTTGTTCTTTTTTGTGCAATATGTGACTTCTTTTTGGGGATTGTGTTTCAGTATGTTTTTTATTATGTCCATAGCCGATATGTTTCGACCCGCGATGTTTGTTTCGTTAGGAACTTATGCCAAACCAGAGAACAGAACTAGAGCCTTGACATTAGTGCGATTGGCCGTAAATCTCGGTTTTGCAGCTGGACCAGCGCTGGGCGGTTTAATCATTATGGGAATGGGGTATCAAGGATTGTTTTGGGTAGATGGTGCTTCGTGTATTATTTCTATTTTAATTTTTGCCCTTTTGGTAAAAGAAAAGAAAAGCACTATCGACAAAGAAAAACTAAAAGAAATCAATGCTACAAGAATCTCGGTTTTTAAAGACACTGTTTTTTGGATTTTCTTGTTTGTGTGTTTCATTACGGCGGTGTTATTTTTTCAACTATTTACAACTTTGCCTTTGTACCATAAAGAACAATTTGGATTGACTGAATTTCAAAGCGGTTTGCTATTGTCGTTGAATGGATTGATTATCTTTTTCCTAGAAATGCCTATTGTAAGTGCCTCCCAACGAAAAAACGTGAACAAACTCAAAATCATTCTTTGGGGTTGCGTTTGTATGTCAATTAGTTTCCTAGCGTTGTTGTTCAATTTTTGGGTGGGCTTTTTAGTGATTAGTTTATTGTTTATCACTTTTGGAGAAATGTTCATTTTTCCTTTTTCGAATTCTTTTGCTTTGAGCCGAGCTCCCAAAGGACACGAAGGTCGTTATATGGCACTTTTTACGATGAGTTTTAGTTTGGCTCATATCGTTAGTTCCAAAACTGGAATGGATATCATCAGTCGATTTGGCTACCAAAACAATTGGGTTTTTATGGCTCTCTTGGGTGCGTTATCCATTTTTGGTTGTGTTTGGGTAATGCGATTGGTTAAAAAAGAAAACCAATAACTCCCTATTTTACTGCATTTTGCGATAGTAAATTTTTAACTAACTTAAAATTTAGTTAAATAACTATATTTTTAGTTTGTCAACTACAAAAATAGTTGTAGGTTTGTTTTGTCAATACATCAAACCTAATCAAGATGCAAAAATTAACCAACAAGGAAGAAGAAATTATGCACATTTTATGGAAGCTTAAAAAAGCTTTTGTAAAAGAAATTCAAGCAGAAATCACAGAAGAACAACCCCACTACAACACCCTTTCTACCATTGTCAGAAATCTAGAAGAGAAAGGATATGTATCGCACAACGCTTTTGGAAATACGCATCAATATTTCCCTGTTGTTAAGATTGAAGATTATCGCAAGAAATTTATGTCGAATGCCATAGAAACATTTTTTGGCAGTTCCTACAAGAATATGGTATCGCAATTTGCGAAAGAAGAAAAAATATCTGCTGAAGAGTTACGAGAAATATTAGCGATGATTGAACAAAAATAAGCGCTATGGAAACCATCTATCCCTACTTACTAAAAGCAAGCGGTTTGATTGCTTTATTTTATTTGGCTTACTATTTCTTGTTACGAAAAGAAACCTTTTTTACGGCCAATCGCTTTTTCTTACTCGCTGGATTAGGAACAGCTGTGGTGCTTCCGTTATTTTACATTACAAAAATCGTTTGGGTAACCCCTACTCCACTCACTTTTCCGATTTCAGAACTGCCACTACAGAAAGCCACGCCAGAGGAAACCTTTGAAATAAATTGGTATTTGACTGCCATTGCAATTTATATAGTAGGTTCTGCTTTGTTTTTTATCAAATTCGGAATGGATTATTGGAGTTTGAATCGCGTGTTATATAAAACGAAAGCACAACAACAAGCCGACTTCAAACTGATTGATGTTCAGGAGAAAATAGCACCTTTTTCGTATTTCAACACGATTGTTTTCAACTCTTCTTTGTATTCGCCATCAGAATTGCAAAGTATCTTAGAACACGAAAAAGTCCATAGCGAACAGCATCACACCATAGATGTTTTGATTATTCGCTTTTTTAGTATCGTATTTTGGTTCAATCCTTTTATTTGGCTATACCAAAGAGCCATACTACAAAACCTTGAATTCATTGCAGATAGCGAGGCTACAAAACGACTTCACGACAAAAAGGCCTATCAAATGGCACTTGTAAAAATAACAACACACGAAAATTGTGTTGCCCTTACCAATCATTTTTATCAATCATTAATCAAAAAACGAATCGTTATGTTAAACAAAAATCAATCAAAAAAATGGAATTCTTGGAAGTATGTACTGATACTTCCAGCATTAATCGCCTTTGTACTTATTTTCCAAATTAAGGTTTTGGCACAAGAGAAAAATCAAATTAAAAGTGAAAGACCAATGGATGTTATTTACACCATTGAAACTAATTCAACTGACAAAGAAATTGCAGAAGATCTAAAATCATTAAAAAAAGACTTTAATATTAATTGTGTAGTTTCAGGAATTAAAAGAAACACTGATAATGAGATTACAGCAATCAATATTAAATTTACTCAAGAAACAGGTGAAAAAAGTGCGATAATTTTAAATGGAAACACACCTATCCAAGAAATTAAATTTAATTGCTATTATAACGAAATTGGACAAGGAAGAGTTCGTATTTACTCAGGTGAAGTAAATAATAAGAAAAATGTTGCTAAAGCCGCAAATAGTATTTCTGAAGTTGAAGAGGAATCAGATTATGTATACGCATTAGACAACGAACTATTTGAACTAATTCCTCCTACACCACCTACACCTCCAGATCATCCTTATGACAATTTAATGGAGGCGCCAATATCTCCAGATTATCCAGAAGTACCCGAGCTTCCCTCAGACATTTTCAATAAAAAAGCCATGAAAAATTATGAAAAGAAAATGGCAGTTTATGAGGAAAAAATGAAGAAAACTGAACCTAAAATAAAAGAATTTGAACGCAAGTTGGCTCTTTATGAAATGGAAATGAAAAAGCTTGAACCGAATGTAAAAGATTACGATAAGGAAATGATAGTTTTCGAGAAAGAAATGAAAATTTTTGAAAAAGAGATGAAAGAATACGAAGATAAGTACAGAAAAATCGATCAAAAAATCAAAAAGAATCAATAATTAATACAAAAGACGGTCTCATTTCAAGACCGTCTTTTTTTTATATCTTTGAAAAAAATATCTTTATGTACAAAATTTTAGCACAAATCAACAAAATACTATTACCAAGTTTTACAAAACAACGCTTAGATATTAGCAAAGCTAAAAAATGGCAAATGGCTATAATAGGCTACAGATATTACGTTACCACCAGAGCATTAGATTACTAATAGCAATATTTTATTAGTAAGTGATGGCAGCAAAAATTTCGTTACTTCCTAATTTTTCTCTTCCGTTTAAGAAAGTGAGCTCCATAATGAAGTTACACTGAACAATTATACCTCCTAATTGTTCAACAAGCTCACATACCGCTTTCGCAGTTCCTCCCGTAGCCAATACGTCGTCGTGAATAAGCACTCGGTCGCCTTTTTGAATTGCATCTGTATGGATTTCTAAGGTATCTGTTCCGTATTCCAAGGCATAAGAAGCGGCAATGGTATCATAAGGCAATTTATTGGGTTTACGAACAGGAACAAAACCTGCATTTAACTCTTGCGCAAGTAGCGTTCCAAAAAAGAAGCCTCTACTTTCTACTCCAATTACTTTGTTTATGCCTTTATCTCTCAAGGTCGAAACCAAAATATCCAAACATTCTTTTCTTGCAGAGGTATCAATTAATAACGGAGTAATATCTTTAAATAAAATTCCCTCCTTAGGAAAGTCCTGAATATCACGAATGTACTTATCAACTGTCATTTTTTTTTATTTTTATACAATTTTACTCTTGCAAGTTACACATTTATTCCTATATTTGCACCCGCAATAAGGCACTAGTACTTTTTTTAAAAGTCCTCTTATAAAGCAAAAAAGGCCTCGTGGCGCAACTGAATAGCGCATCTGATTACGGCTCAGAAGGTTACTGGTTTGAATCCAGTCGAGGTCACTAAAAAAACGCAATTGTCTCTTGATAATTGCGTTTTTTGCTTTAAAACACTTCCTTTGTGCATGCCAAACTACAATCTAGATCAACATTACCAAAAAATCATCTACAGCAGAGACGAATTAAATCACAATGAATTCGAATGTTGCACGTTTGAAAACTGCGATTTTACGGCTTGCAATTTTATGGATGTTACCTTTATTGATTGTGTGTTTACAAAGTGTAATTTTAATGGAGCACACATCAATCACGTGGCGTTACGAACCGTTACTTTTAACCATTGTCAAATCAGAGAGGTTAATTTTGCAATGTGCAATAAATTAATTTTTGAAGTACATTTTCAGCATTGCGTGTTGGACTTTTCAAAGTTTTACACTTTAAAACTAAAAGGAACCACTTTTATGAATTGTAGTTTAATTGCGGTAGATTTTATGGCAACTGACTTAACCGAAAGTATTTTTGATAATTGTGACCTTTACCGCGCTGAATTTGACAAAGCTATTGCTAACAAAGCGAATTTCAAAACGAGTTATAATTACACTATAGATCCTTCCAAAACCAAACTCAAAAAGGCGATTTTCAGTCTCAACGAAGTAAAAGGCTTACTGTATAAACACGAGATTGTAGTAGATTAACTTTTTATGATTCGACCGTCTTGCATGGTTATTGTTCTATCTGAACGCTCTGCAAAATCATTGTCATGCGTTACAATCAATAGCGTCTGTTTCTGCTCATGGGTCAATTGCTTAAAAATATCAAACACTAGGTCGCTGTTTTTTTTATCTAAATTCCCTGTAGGTTCATCTCCCATAATGATTAAAGGATCATTGATTAACGCCCTTGCAATAGCTACCCTTTGTTTTTGTCCACCGCTCAATTGATTGGGCAACTTCAAAGCATGTTCGTGCATGTCTAATGTTTTCAGATGCTCCATTGCACGATGCTCAATTTCCTTTTCAGAAAACTTAGCCAATTTCAAACCCGGAAGCATTACGTTTTTCAGCACATTATATTCATTGAGCAAATAATGAAATTGAAAAACAAAGCCAATTTTTTCATTGCGAATCAAAGCCAATTCTTTGTCTGATTTTCCCGTAATCAATTCATTATTCACAAACAATTGTCCATCATAATCTGTATCCATAGTCGAAAGCAAATACAACAACGTTGACTTTCCACAGCCTGATTTACCTACAATCGAAACAAACTCGCCATGATTGATACTCATATCGATTTCCTTCAACACTTGAAATTTTACAGGATCATAAAAATATTTACTCAATCCGATGGTTTGCAGTACTTTATTTTCCATTTTATTTTCCTCTAATAATTTCTACTGGATCTACTTTGCTGGCTTTTAAAGCAGGAAACAAACCTGCAATAGTCGTGGTGAACAACGCAAATACAATTCCGATGATATAATACAAAATATTGAAATTAATTGGATACGTTTTGACCGTTGGTAAAGCAGCAGTTTCAAAAGGAATCACATCAATAATTGAAGTAAAAATAAAGCCAAAGATGAGACCAAAAATACCTCCAGCCAAACCAATAATTATAGATAACGAAACAAAAATCCACTTGACGTCATTTCCTGAAAAGCCAGTCGCTTTCAAAATAGCAATACTGTCCATTTTCTCATAAATCATCATATTTAGAATATTGTAAATTCCAAAACCAGCCACAATCAACAACACGATTCCAACCGCATAGGAAATTATTGTTCGTACTGAACTTCCAGTCTCAAATTGTGAATTGGCCGTTTGATAATCGATAGTATCTAGTTGATAAGTTGCCTGCAATTCTTTGGCTACAACAGGTGCAGAAGCCATATCATATAATTTGATTTGAATATCTGTGATGTAGTTTGTGGCTTCACCCAACATTTTCTGAGCGGTATCTAAAGAAGTATAGGACATCGTATCGTCTATTTCTGCAATACCAATTTGAGAAATCCCGACTACTTTTAAGGTTGCCAAATTACCTTTGGATGTGGTGACTTTGATTCGGTCTCCAACAATCAATAGCATTTTATCCGCCAATCCTTTACCAATAATAATACTATTGTTTTGCACCAAATCGGTAATCTTGCCTTCAATAATATAATCGCTGGTTTGAAACAATTTTTCTTCTGCCAAAATAGCTATCCCATTCACCACTCCAGAAATCTCAATAGTTCCCGAATTAAAAAAAACAGGAGCCACTACTTTTGGAGCCACATCAATGATTCGTTTGTCTTCTTTAAGAGCTTTAATAATTGGAATTCCGTTATATATTGATTTCCCTCTATCTTTAGGTTTGACCGAACGGATAAAGTTAGTGGTGTTTTTATAGCGGTTTGATAAATCAATGGGCTGATTAGTCGTAGGTTTTATTTCGTTATACAAGCGAACATGAGGTGTTCTATTCAGCATCAATCCATTTAATAAATCATTGAGTCCGTTCATAAAACTCACCAATGAAATAAACATAGCGATACTAAACGTAACCCCAATTGCTGCCACAATCGTCTGTTTTAGGCGGGCACGCAACAAATGCAAAGCGATGTTTAAGATAAGTTTGTAGTTCATTAGTTAGGTTTATAAAGCGTTTCGTTGGCTTGTAATCCTTCTAAAATCTCTACTTTCTTGTAGTCACCTAAGCCGACTTTTACTTTTCGTTTTTCATCTTTATTGACCAAAACATAAGTACCTTCTATTAGATACTCTTTCGGAATAGTGATGGCCTTTTTTTTGGTTTGAATAACGATATTCGCTTCTGCTGTTAAATTAGGATACAACTTGGGCGGAGCTTTTATGAACTGCGCTTCTATCTTGAAAGTTCTCGAACGCTCATCCATTATGGGATAAATTTTTGAAACTACTGCATCAAAAACAGTTCCTTTATAGCTATCCATAGTGACAACGATATTTTGTCCCAGCACCACTCGAACCATATCGTTTTCATCTACATCCAATTCAAGAATGAAAGTATTGCTTTTCCCAATCGTAGCAATTGGTGTTTGGGGTGTCACCAAAGTTCCTTCTTTGACAGGCAGGTCGAACAATTGACCGTCAAATTCACTTTTTACAGCAAAATCGCTTTGACTTTTTTGGCTAATTTTCAGATTGATTGCATTTTTACTTTGGTCATTTTGCAATTGGCTTTTGAATTGTGCCAATTGTTTTTGAGCCATTTCAAAATTACTTTTCGAGCTTTTATAGGTTTGCACTACTCTATCAAAATCAACTTGGGAAATTCCTTCATACTGCAATGCTTTTTGATTCCTGTGATAAATAGATTCATCCAAAAGTAGTTTGTCTTTCGCAGCCAAAACTTTCAACTCCAATTCAGCAATTTTATCTTGAATGTAACGACTATCTTTTTTACTCAATTCATAAGCTAGTAAAGCGTTTTGAGTATTCAAATCGGCTTTGTCGCTATCTAACTCAAACAATAATTGCCCTTTGCTGATTTCTTGACCAACTACCACTTTTGTTTTTTTTAAAATTCCACTTACTGTAGGATAAACAATGTATTGGTCCTTGGCTTTTATTACGCCAGAAGCATAGACACTTTCAGTAATGTCGCTTATGGTAGGTTGAATTTCTTGAGATTCTTTTTTGGAACAATTTATTAGAAGTATCGAAAGAAAGGATACTAATACAACTACTTGTGAACGCATGGTATTTTGTTTATTACGAAGAAAGTTACCTCATAAATATACGCTTTTTCTACTTAGCATTTGATATAAAACAAAAAACAAATTAGCGACAAGATTCCTTCTATACTGGTCGTTCCATCACATAATCCTCCATCAAGTAGCCATATTCTAGCTCGATATTTACCTCGCTAATGATAGAAAAACCCATTTTTTCATAAAAAGTAATCGCTTTATTGAAGCGATTGACATTTAGACACAAGGTAAGAGAACCTTGCTTTCTCGCTTCAGTGGCGATATAATCTATGAGTGCTTTACCTACTCCTTTGCCTTGGGCGGAAGGAAGTATATAAATTTTATGAATCTTAGTTTGTTTTTGTTGGTCGTAATTCCATTCAAAAGAAGCAAAACCTAATGTTTGATTTCCTTCATTTGCCAATACAAAATGATGCCCTTTTTGCGACACACTTTCCTTTAATGCAGTGTCATTATAAAAGGCGCCCAACATATAATCTAACTGAGCTTTTGACAAAATTTCACCATAAGCTATTGGCCATGTTTCGTAGGCAATAGAACGAATCGTAGCAAAATCCGTTGCGGTTGCTGGAAGAACTGTAATCATAAAAGGAGTAAATTGGAATTAGACTTAAAATGGCTGCTATTATTTAAAAATTAACCATGAATGGTTTCATTTTTTCCATAATTTGAGATGACAGATTCTTCAAAAGCCAACCATTCTCTCCAACGTTTTTCAACATCAATACCTACTCCGTATTTACGAGCATAAGTTATAAAAGTAGTATAATGTCCCGCTTCACTTTCCATTAAATCTCTATAAAAAGAAGCTAATTCTTCGTCCTTAATATTTTCTGAAAGCACTTTAAATCGCTCACAGCTTCTTGCTTCAATCATGGCAGAAAACAATAATCGCTCCACTAAACCAGAAACGCGACTACCATCTATGCTCTTTTTCATATAAGCATACAGTTCATTAACATAATCATCCTTACGTTCTCTCCCAAGTTTTAATCCTCTTTTAATGATAATGTTATGGACTTGCTCAAAGTGGTCGATTTCTTCTTTGGCTAATGCCAATAAATCTTGCACTAAATCTTGATGCTCAGAGTTATTCGTTATAATTGTAATAGCATTTGTAGCCGCTTTTTGTTCACACCAAGCGTGGTCAGTTAAGATTTCTTCAATATTTTTCTCAACAATATTTACCCATCTAGGGTCTGTTGGCAATTGTAAACGCAGTACTCCCATTATTTTATTTTTTAAAAATTTAAAAAAATGTTTAAAGCTGTTTTAAAAATGAAAAAAGTTTAAAGTTCAAATTCTTTGTGACAACTTAATGTTAGCACAAACCTTCAAACTTTAAACCTTTAACAATTTATACTTTTAAACCTATTTAGAAAACGAAAATTGCTCTTTCGCTCATCATTTCATTTACTTCGGCTGCTACTTCTTCAATAACATCCTCATTTGTATGATTCATTAATACTTTATCAATCATAGCAACAATAGTTTCCATATCTTCTTCAACTAAACCACGAGTTGTAATAGCTGCAGTACCTACACGGATACCTGAAGTTACAAAAGGAGATTTATCATCAAATGGAACCATGTTTTTATTAACGGTTATTTCAGCTTTTACTAATGCATTTTCTGCATCTTTTCCTGAAATATTCTTATTTCTTAAGTCAATCAACATCATGTGATTGTCTGTTCCACCAGAAATAATTTCGTATCCTCTAGCAACAAATGCCTCAGCCATAGCTTTTGCATTTTTTTGCAATTGCATAGCATAAGTAAAGAATTCATCTTGTAAAGCTTCACCAAATGCAACTGCTTTAGCAGCAATAATATGCATTAATGGTCCACCTTGATTACCAGGAAAAACAGCTAAATCCAATAAAGATGACATCATACGAATTTCACCTTTTGGTGTTTTGTGTCCCCAAGGGTTTTCGAAATCTTTGCCCATCATAATCAAACCACCACGTGGTCCACGAAGTGTTTTATGAGTAGTTGTTGTTACAATATGACAATGTGGAATTGGGTCGCTCAATAATCCTTTTGCAATAAGTCCTGCAGGATGAGAAATATCAGCCATTAAAATTGCACCAACACTATCCGCAATTTGTCTGAAACGAGCAAAATCCATATCACGAGAATAAGCAGATGCTCCAGCGATGATTAATTTAGGCTGCTCTTTAGTAGCGATTTCTTGAATTTTATCGTAATTCAAACGACCAGTTTCCTTATCTACACCATAAAAAACAGGATTGTACAAACGTCCTGAAAAATTAACTGGAGAACCATGCGTTAAATGTCCACCATGAGACAAATCAAAACCTAGAATCGTATCGCCTGGTTTTAAACATGCGTGATAAACAGCTGTATTTGCTTGAGAACCTGAGTGAGGCTGAACGTTAGCATACTCAGCACCAAATAAAGCTTTTGCTCTATCAATAGCAATTTGCTCAACTACATCTACTACTTCACAACCTCCGTAGTATCTTTTACCAGGATAGCCTTCAGCATATTTATTAGTTAAAACAGAACCCGCTGCTTCTAATACTTCATCACTTACGAAGTTTTCTGAAGCGATTAGCTCTAATCCGTGTATCTGTCTCTCTTGTTCTTCAAGAATAAGGTCAAAAATTTGTTCGTCGCGTTGCATTTCTTTGTTTTTCGTTAATATGGTACAAAAATACAAAAAAACGTTTGGTTAGTACTTAGATTATAATATATTTGATGTGGAATTTTCAACAAAATAATTAACACATTATGCCAATAACAGCAAATAATCCAAATAGAAAGTCATGGTTAGACGTTCCTGTTGACAGTGATTTTCCCATTCAAAACATCCCTTTTGGTGTTTTTCTTACCAAAGAGAATATAGTAACGGTAGGAACGCGAATTGGTGATTACGCGATTGACCTTGGAGCATTACAACAACTCAATTATTTTGAAGGTATCGAATTAACTGACGATATGTTCATGCAAGATACACTCAATGATTTCATATCTGATGGAAAAAAAACATGGAGGTTAGTAAGAAACAGAATTGCTGATATTTTTGACGAAACCAATCCAAAATTACGTGACAATGACAAACATAAAGAAGTTGTTGTTTTCAAAATTTCAGAAGTAGAAATGCAACTCCCAGTATTAATTGGTGATTATACAGATTTCTATTCTAGTAAAGAACACGCAACTAATGTTGGGAAAATGTTCCGCGACCCAGAAAATGCACTATTACCTAACTGGCTTCATATTCCTGTAGGTTATCATGGAAGAAGTTCTACCATAATCCCTTCTGGAATACCCGTTCACCGTCCGATGGGGCAAACCTTACCTAATGGAGAAACAACTCCAGTTTTTGGCCCTTCTCGATTAGTTGATTTTGAACTAGAAACTGCTTTCATTACAACCGACGTAAACATTATGGGAGAAAATATTCCTGTTTACGAAGCTGAAGACTATATTTTTGGTATGGTTTTATTAAACGATTGGAGCGCTAGAGATATTCAAAAATGGGAATATGTTCCTCTTGGACCTTTCTTAGCTAAGAATTTTGCATCCTCTATTTCACCATGGATTGTAACGCTTGATGCTTTAGAACCTTTTAGAACCAAAGGACCAAAACAAAATCCTGCACCATTACCCTACCTACAATTAAAAGGAAAACATGCTTTCGATATCAATCTTGAAGTAGCAATTACACCTAAAAATGGAGTTGAAAACGTAGTTTCTCATACCAATTTCAAATACATGTATTGGACGATGAGTCAACAATTAGCGCATCATACTTCAAACGGTTGCCGAATCAATTCAGGTGACATGATGGGGTCAGGAACTATCTCTGGACCAACTCCAGATAGTTTTGGGTCGATGCTTGAATTGACTTGGGGAGGAAAAAATCCCATTCAAATGAATGATGGAAGTGAACGAAAATTCATTAATGACTATGATACTGTTACCATCAAAGGATACAGCAAAAACAATGAGGTTCGAATTGGATTCGGAGAAGTTTCAAGCCAATTATTACCACCATTTGTAAGACAATAAAAAAACTAAACCACCCTGCACTGAAAGTGCAGAGGTTTGTTTTATGAGGGGCTTAAAGTCCCTCATTTATTTCATTCGAGAATGAAATTGAAACTATCATCATTTTCTTTTCTTCTGTGATGTTCCAAAAAATCATTTCCCATTTTATCAGTTAAGTTGCCGATGCTCCAAACACCATAATCACTTACCCAAAAATGTTTTCTCAACAATGCTCCTTCAATTCAGTAAATTCAACTTGCAAGTTTCTTGAAGTTCTTCCTTTAAAACTTTTTAAAATTGAACTAATGTTATGCTTCGGAGCACATTCTATATGCATACCAACATAGTCTAGACTAACAAGTCCTCTTAAAATTTCAATTCCTTCTGAGTCAATTATCTGTATCAAAATTCTCGACAGCGCTTTTGAATATCACCTTTCAAAACTTTAAATCTATACTTTGTGCCCCATACAATATCAAATATTAATCTGCTGACTTTATACGGACTTTTTCTTAAATCTGTAATCACAAACTAAAGTTAAAGATTTTTCCGCACTACTAAAATTCTACAATAAATCGCAGAGTTTAAAACTATAAACTGAGATCACAAATTATATATTACTTTTTTCTTATAAAAAATATCTAGTAGACTCATTATTTTAGGGTACCCTAGCTAAAATTTAATCAAAAAACAATGTTTTTTTTAAAGAATTACAAAATAACCATCGAATATTATGAGATAAATGTTTTGTAAAAATAAATAAAGCAAAAAAAAAGACTTGAATTTCTACCAATTCTGAGGTCTTTTTAATGAAAACAAAAACATTTGACACTTTTAATTTCGCCTTGTTTTTCAAGGCTTTTTTTTCGTAAATTTGAATGTATTCATTTAACTAAGTAAGTGATTACAAGTATTTTAAGAACATTGAAAAAAATTAATGAAATGGAAATTGCAACAAATACAGCAACGTTTAAAAAAGGAAATTGGACTACAACGATTGATGTTTATGATTTTGTAGTAAAAAACATAACTCCGTATGAAGGAACTGCAGATTTTTTAGTTGGACCTTCAAACAAAACCACAAAATTATGGGAGGCATGTAAACAACAATTATTAAAAGAAAGACAAAATAACGGTTGTTTGGCCATCGATATCGAGACTATCTCTAATATTACAGCTTTTGGTCCTGGATATATTGATAAAGAAAATGAAGTGATTGTTGGTCTTCAAACTGATGTTTTACTCAAAAGAGCGATGAAACCTTTTGGTGGCATCAAATTAGTGGAGTCAGCAGTAAAAGAAAAAGGCCTGCAAGTATCAGAAAGAGTTTCAGACATCTTTAATTATGCTAAAGACCATAATCAAGCAGTTTTTGACGCTTATGATGCAGAAATCAAAATGTATCGCTCTAAACACGTTTTAACTGGATTACCTGATAATTATGCTAGAGGAAGAATTATTGGCGATTTTAGACGTTTACCTTTATATGGAGCCGATGCATTAATTGAAGCAAAAAAAGCTGATTTTGCTAATGTTGCTGGAGAGATGAGCGAACATAAAGTGCGTTTACGTGAAGAAATCACCAGCCAAATCAAAGCATTACAAGATATAAAAACTATGGCACTATCTTATGGTGTCGATGTTTCTAAACCTGCTACTACTGCTTATGAAGCTGTTCAATTCACTTATTTAGCTTATTTAAGTGCCGTTAAAGAACAAGATGGTGCAGCAATGTCACTAGGCAACGTTTCGTCTTTCTTGGACATTTATATTGAACAAGATTTAAAAAGTGGTTTAATTAATGAAGAAGAAGCTCAAGAATTCATTGATCAATTCGTAATGAAACTCAGAGTTGTTCGCCATTTACGTCCAGGTGCTTATGACGAAATATTTGGTGGAGATCCAACATGGGTAACTGAAGCTATTGGAGGACAATTCCACGATGGTAGAACAAAAGTTACTAAAACTTCATTCCGTTTTTTACAAACACTTTATAATTTAGGTGCTTCACCAGAACCAAACTTAACTATTCTTTGGTCACAAAACCTTCCAAAAGGATTCAAAGATTTCTGTGCTCAAGTTTCTATCGACACCTCTTCTCTACAATATGAGAACGATGATTTAATGAAAGCCAACAGAGGTTCTGATGACTACGGAATTGCTTGTTGTGTTTCTTATCAAAAAATTGGTAAATCAATTCAACATTTTGGAGCACGTGCCAACCTACCTAAAGCTTTATTGATGGCTTTAAATGGTGGACGCGAAGAAGACAAAGGTGCTTTAGTTATCAATAACATTCCAGAAATGAATGATGAAGTGTTGGATTATGATAAAGTAATAACTGCTTTCAAAGCAACTCTAGCTGAAGTAGCTCGTGTGTATGCTAAATCAATGTTTATTATTCATTATATGCATGATAAATACTATTATGAAAGAGCTCAAATGGCTTTAATTGATAGTGATCCTGCTATTGATATTGCTTACGGTGCTGCTGGTATTTCAATCATTGCCGACTCTTTATCTGCTATCAAATACGCAAAAGTAAAACCTATCAGAAATGAGCAAGGATTAACCGTAGATTTTAGCATAGAAGGTGACTTCCCTAAATTTGGTAATGATGATAACCGTGTAGATGATATTGCTATAGAAATCACAAGCTTATTCATTGAGGAATTAAGAAAACATAAAACATATAAAAATGCTACTCCAACCCTTTCTTTACTAACAATCACATCTAATGTGATGTATGGTACAAATACTGGAGCTACTCCTGATGGAAGAAAAGGTGGTGAATCATTTGCTCCCGGAGCTAACCCAATGCACGGAAGAGACGTAAATGGAGCTATCGCTTCTTTAAACTCTGTAAGTAAACTGAAATACAATGATGCTCAAGATGGTATTTCTTATACCTTTTCAATGATTCCTAAGTCATTAGGGTCTACAAAAGAAGATCAAATCTTGAACTTAAAAACTACTCTTGACGCTTACTTTGGAAGAAATGCACATCATTTGAATGTCAATGTTTTAAATAGAGAAACTTTGATGGATGCTTATGAACACCCAGAAAATTATCCTCAATTAACAATTCGTGTATCTGGATATGCAGTAAACTTCGTTCGTTTGTCTAAAGCACATCAATTGGAAGTAATAAGCAGAACTTTCCACGATAGAATGTAATTAAGCATTAAATTCAATGTGAATGATTAACTTTAAAACCTGTTTAGAACGTATACTCTAAACAGGTTTTTTTTAATAAATTTCTTTTTGCCTATGTATTTTCCTGAACAATCCCAACATGATGAAGCCTTAAATAATGCAGATATTGATTTGCTACGCATACATTCTTTAGAAACTTTTGGCACACATGATGGTCCTGGAATTCGAATGGTGATTTTTGTTCAAGGTTGCCAATTTAGATGTTTGTATTGTCAAAATCCAGATACATTAGATGTTCATGGAGGTTCTTTTATTCCTATTGATGAATTGGTTCAAAAAGCAATCAATCAAAAACTCTTTTTTGCAGAAACTGGTGGCGTAACCGTTTCTGGAGGAGAACCTTTACTTCAAAGAGCTAAATTGATTCCTTTTTTTGAAAAACTTCATCTTAATGGAATTTCAACTTGCCTAGATTCTAATGGCCGTGTATTAGACGAACAAACAAAAGAATTACTAGATAAAACCGATATTCTACTACTAGATGTTAAACATATCAATAATGATTGGCATAAAAAACTCACTGGGTTAAAAAATAAAACTACATTAAAAGTTGCCAAATACCGTGAGCAAACTGGAAAAGTAATGTGGTTACGCTATGTTTTGGTACCTGGTTGGACTGATCAAGAAGAATATTTGCATGAATGGGGACAGTACTTTACTGATTTTAAAACAGTCGAAAGAGTAGAAATCATTCCTTTTCATCAGATGGGAAAACACAAATGGGATTTATTAAATTTCGAATATGCTTTTGCAGATGTAACATCACCAACAGAAGAAATTATCCAAAAAACAACCGCTATTTTTCAACAATATTTCAAAAATGTTGTGGTGAAATAAACTAAAATTTTTCAAAATAATTATACAAAATGTCAAAAAATAAATATTTAATGGTAGTTGCAGGAATGATTATGCAACTGTCAATAGGCTCTATCTATGCCTACAGTAAATGGATAGAACCTTTATCCAAAGAATTGAATTGGGATGCCCACGACACCAAAACCGCTTTTAGTTTAGCTATTTGTTTTCTTGGACTTACGGCAGCATTTATGGGCAAATTTGCTCAAAAAATTGGACCAACCAAAGCTGGTAGTATTGGAGCTATCTTTATCGTAATCGGTTTAATTGGAAGCAGTTTTGCTGTAAAATGGAGTTCTATTGAACTGTTCTACCTAACTTTTGGTGTTCTACAAGGTATAGGTTTAGGATTTGGTTATGTTGTTCCAGTCTATACTGTTGTAAAATGGTTTCCAGACCGACCAGGTCTAGCCTCTGGCATAATTATTATGTCTTTTGCTTTGGGGTCTTTGTTGGCCTCTTTTATAATTAATCCATTGTACACTTCAGTTGGTTTATCGAATGCTTTTTTAATTTTAGGCATTGTATATGGAATCTGTATGTTATTAAGCGCTTTTTATTTAGCAAATCCAGTAGTCGAAAAGACTTCAAAAGAACATCCTACCGTATTGACAGCAAAAGAAATCATTAAAGACAAACGATTTATTGCATTATGGTTATTACTCTTTTTAAATGTTTGTGGGGGAATTGCAATTATCTCAAAGGCAGCAATATTAGGAGAGGAAGTAGTAGGAATGAGTGCTACTCAAGCAACTTTATTTGTAGCAATAATAGGATTATTCAATGGTTTAGGACGTCTGTTTTGGTCCAGTATTTCGGATAAAATTGGTTGTTGGTCAACCTTCATGATTTTTTTGACTGTAAATATGATTTGTTTTGCTTTGATTCCTATTGTAGCTACTAATAGTACCTCCTTCCAAATAGTCACTTATATCATTATTGCTGGTTATGGTGCAGGTTTTTCGACTATGCCATCGTTTGTAAAATCAATTTATGGTGCAGATAATTATGGACAAGTTTTTGGATACATTTTAACCGCTTGGTCAACAGCAGCTTTTGTTGGCCCAATACTCTTGGGGTTGACTCATGAAATCACGATTTTTTATTTATTCTCGCTTCTAATCGGAATAGCTTTATTGGTTGGATTCTGGTTAAAAAAAATGCTTTAAAGAATTAAAAAAACAAAAGAGCTCAAAGTCAAAAGACGATGAGCTCTTTGCATAAAAAAATAAGGCAAACTATTTTTTTACAATTTTATGAAATACCTCTTCACCATTTTCTAGTTGCAATTTCACAAAATACATTCCAGCACTTAAACTAGTCATATCTATCGTGCTATCTTTCAAATTTCCCTCTAAAACCACAGCCCCTTGCGAAGAAATCACGCTATATCTTAAGACACTTGAAGCAGAAGACACTTGCAATGATTCTTGAACTGGATTAGGGTAAACGATAATTTCATTGGTTATAGAAGGCTTCTTTGCATCTTGAACTTTTAATGTTGAACCCCAAATATAACTAAATCCATTAGTCTTGTTCAACAAATCAGGCGTTTGATTTGCTGTTCCACTTGAGCCATTATTAAAAATAATATTTACTGACGTAGGTCCTACAATGGTATATTTATAGAAACCATTGGTATCCAAGGTCATATTTACACCAGGCCAAGTAGTATTTGTTGCACTTCCAGCAGGTACAGCATTCCAATAATGAATTTTTGGTGTTGTTGTCCAATTTGTTGGAGGTTTAAAATAAACTGTCATCGTTGTTTGAACAGGACAACGATTCGCTGGCTCTCCAGCCAACCAAGCACCATCATAATATCTAATTCCTGCGGTTGCAGTTAAATCAGCTGTTTTAAGTGTTCCATCATTAAATAATAAATTTGAAGCACTAACTGTTGATGGGAAAGTATAACTGTACCAATCTCCACAATCTTTGGTCATAGCAACTCCAGGCCAAGCAACTGTTGGTGCTGTTCCTGTTGTACCCCAATAGTATACTCTTACAGCAGCATTCCAATTTGCAGGCTTTTTGAAATATACCGTAAACGTTGTTGGAGTAACAAAAGTATAGGTCTCCGTTTTTATTGCTGAACTAACTCCAGTTGTATTAACCGCTATGGCTTTTAAAGTTGTATTAGTAGTAATTGCTAAAGATTTTGTCCCGATAGCCGATGGAGATGCGGTAGTTGGTGTAGTTCCATCTAACGTATAATACACTGTAGAAGTTGTTTCGTTAGCTTTAACTTCAACATTTACAGACGTACCTGTAGTAAAAGTTCCTCCTACTGGTGAAATAGTAACCTCAGGTGCAATACTTGGACAACGGTTCGCAGGTTCGCCAGCTAACCAAGCACCGTCATAATATCTGATTCCCGCTGTAGCAGTTAAATCGCCAGTTTTGAGCGTTCCGTCATTGAACAACAAATTAGATGCACTAACTGTTGATGGAAAAGTATAACTGTACCAATCTCCACAATCTTTGGTCATCGAAACTCCTGGCCAAGCTACAACTGGTGCTGTTCCAGTTGGAGACCAATAGTATACTTTTACAGCAGCATTCCAATTTGCTGGTTTTTTGAAATATACTGTAAAGGTTGGTTGCGTGCCAAAAGTATAAGTTTCTGTTCTTATAGCAGAGTTTACTCCCGCAGTATTTCTAACAAAAGCATTAAGCGTTTTAGTAGCATTTATTGAAAGTGTTACAGATCCAACAGCTGATGGCGATGCAATAGTTGGTGTTGTACCATCGAGTGTGTAGTATATAGTAGAGGTTGAATTATTAGCTGTTAGAGTGGTGCTAACTGTAGTTCCAGTTGTAAAAAAACCACCTACTTGACTTACCGTTATGCTTGGTACATCAACAGCGCCCAATTTATCCCAAATAGCAAAATTATTACCAGAAATCTTTAATGTCCAACCTGTTCCCGAAGGTGACCAATTATCAGAACCTAATTTCATAGCTACTTTATCGTCAATAATAGCAGCATAAAGATTATTAGTTGCAGCAACAATATTCAAAGTTGAAGTACTGCTCAACAAGTTATCTTTTCTCAATTTAATCATTTTGTCGATTTCGGTTCTGATTCCCCAATCGAAGTAATGAGGCCACCAAACCATAGGTGTTCCTGGATGCGTTAATATGTAAGCATACCCATTCAATACTTTAGAACCCGGAAAAATCCACAAATCCTGACCATAAGGTACTGGCCCTGTATCGTGGTTATCTAACATTGTAACGGCTTTATCTGGCCAAACACCAATTAATCCAGAAGCTTTTCCAGAACCATCTTTCAAATAACTTAAATTGTTATCATTAAATGCGTTTTGCAATGCACTTTTAGTAGCAAAATCAAAAGCGGTAGAAGAAGCAGTATTAGTTCCAGCCTTAGTGTAATCTAACCATTTTACGATTCTATTTCTGTCACCTTCTAACAATTCACCAACTGAAAAATAAGGTGAGGTTGCATCATTATATTCTTTAATGTATTTACCATCAAATCCGTGAACGAAGTCATATCTCCAACCATCAAATCCAATTTCATTTTTCAACCAAAGCATCCAAGTTTTGATTCCGTTTCTCACTTCCACATTGGAGTGGTCCAAATCTCTTGCTGCAGTAAACAACCCTGTTGTCCCTGGAGACTTTAGTCCAGCTTGTGCAGGGTCATAATCTGGATTTCCAGTTCCTTTTTGACCAGAGGCACTAATATTAGAATTGCTACAAATAGACCAAGTCTGTGCAGGCGTATTCCAAGAAGGGGTAGAAAAGTCATACCATCCTAAAGTTCCACCTCGGTGATTCACTACAATATCAGCAAGAACTTTTATATTCTTATTATGTAGTTCAGTAATCAAGGATACCAATTGTGCCTGTGTACCTTGAGCATTATTTAAATCATACCAAACGGTTGGAATATAGCCCATCCCGCCTGTTGATTTACTTGGTGGAGGAAGCCAAATGGCATCAAAACCTGCGTTTTGCAAATTGGCTGCATTGTTTTTTACTACGTCATACCATTTGGTGGTTGACACATCGGTTGTCCAATGAAATCCTTGTATCATTACTTCTCTTCCATTTGCGACGTTCTGCGCAAAAAGACTGGAAATAAAACAAGAAAACAGTACTAAAAGTAACGTAATTTTTGTTTTCATTTTGTAGGTTAAATTTTGGTTAATGAGTGTGAATTTTTTGTGAAATTATTAATTATTGTTGATTTTTTTTACACTAATACTTTTAATAAAGTGATATTTTTATATTATACTCAACTTAAACGTTGTAGTAACTTAAATTGTTGATAAATTTTTAAGTACCTAAAAAACAATAAATTCACGAACTACATTTTCATATTTTAACCCAAAAAAAGAAGAAGCACTAATTACAAAGCAAAAAAAAACTACCCCAAACAGAGGTAGCTTTTACATAGACATAATTACAATAAAATCACCAACTTTTAAACGGATGCTCACTCAAATAGCCGTTGTAATAGCGAACATCATTGGTAACTTCTTCTCCTAACCATTCAGGTTTAAGAAACGTTTCTGACTCAGATGATAATTCTATTTCCGCCATTATTAAGCCTTCATTTTCTCCATAAAAAACGTCCACTTCAATGACGTGATTTCCGGATTGTATTTCATAGCGCGTTTTATCAATGGTTCCTTTCTCGCACAAATGCATCAATTGCTGTGCTTCTTCGACTGGAATTTCTTTCTCCCATTCAAAACGCGACAAACCACTTTCATTACCTTTTCCTTTGATGGTCAAAAAACCTTTATCTCCTTTTATTCTGACGCGAACTGTTCGCTCTGGATTTTTGCTAATATATCCCTGAGCTATTCGATTATGAGCAAAAGCTTGTGAAATAAACTCCATTGAAGTGACCAAAAATTTTCTTTCTATTTCTATCATCTATACTATTTTATTTATGAAAAAATGGCTTTATCAAAATGCCAATCTGAATTTTTCCTATACCAAAGCTGTCCCTTTTCGACTTCCAAAGGACAATCAAAATTATTGGTATACAAAGCTCCGGTCCCTAAACCCTGAGGCATTTTTGACTTTTGAAGGTACGTCCATTGCGCAATCGCATTCAAACCAATATTGCTTTCTAAAGCTGAAGTAATCCACCAGCCAATTTTATATTTATCTGCCAGCGTAATCCATTCTTGAGTTCCTCTAAAACCACCCACAAAACTAGGTTTCAAAATGATGTATTGCGGTTGAATATCTTTCAGTAATTGCTCTTTGTCAGCAAGAGAAAACACACCTATGAGTTCTTCGTCTAAAGCAATAGGAAATGGAGTGGTTTTACATAGCTCTGTCATAGTGGCAGTATTGTTTTTTGCTATCGGCTGCTCAATACTATGTAATTTAAAATCAGCTAATTGATTTAATTTATATAAAGCTTCATTTGAATTAAAAGCGCCATTTGCATCCACTCTAATTTCAATTTGATTTTCAGAAAAATGAGTGCGAATATACCCCAACAAAGCCAGCTCTTTATCAAAATCAATGGCTCCTATTTTGAGTTTTATACAACTAAAACCTTGTGCTATTTTTTCTTCGATTTGGGCTTTCATAAACGAAGGTTCACCCATCCAAACAAGTCCATTTATCACTATAGATTGAGAACCATTGGTGAAATCTGATGGAAAAAGTAAAAATGGATTTTCGCTTTTGAGCGACAAAAAAGCCATTTCGACTCCAAATTGAATAGAAGGAAATTCCATTAAAGCTTCCCACAAAGCGCGCTCTTCTAAGTGAATATTGTCGCAAACCCATTGCAATTTTGCTTCATAATCAGGACGGTCATCGGCACTTAAACCTCTAAGAATCCCGCACTCTCCTATTCCCCATTTTCCATCTTCCTCCAACAACAGAAACCACGTTTCCTTAGTGGTCATAACGCCGCGTGACGTTCCTGATGGCCGTTTAAAATCAAGTAAGTATTTATGATAGGTTGCTTTCAAAATTGTGTCTTTCTAAACTGTTCTGTATATTTTATTTCATACTCTACTTTTTCTTGCTTCCCCTTTTTGATACTAACAAGACTGAATCACCCTTTCTATTTCAAATTATCACAATAAATCAAAGACTAAAAATCTTACTAATAATGCTAATTCCAAACTATTGCTTACTAGCGGTTAGCAACAGCTGTATTACATAAGACTACTTAAATATTCTTCAGCTGTCATAATTGGAATTGTAGCATTCTTAAAATCTTTTCCGTTTCTAGTTATAATTACTGAGCAGTTAGATTGTAAAGCGGTAAAATATTGAACAGCATCCTCAAAATCTTTAAAATTCGAATTCAACGCTTTCTCAATTGTTTCTTCAGTAACTTCACAGACCTCACAGATTATTTTAAACTTTCGAAGTTTATTCAGAACAGATTCGGAACTTTCGTATTTATTCAAAACATAATCTATTGTCGTGAAAGAAAGAGGCGAGACAATTATAGCAAGTTTTTTTTGATCTGCCAAAGTAGCAACTTTAGCAATAGCATCATAAAAAGGAACTCTTTCTCCCAACAAATCTAATATTACGTTAGTATCTAAAAAAATTCTGCTCATTTGTATTTTTGTTCTAAATAATCAGCACGATCTTTTTTATAATCATAATCAGCTGGAATTTCAATTCCCGAAGAAAGACTTTTTACAAAAGGTGAAATTTGTATGTCATTATTTTCTTTATCAGAAGTCAAAGAATTAAGGTAATTTTCAACAATTCGAGATAAGCTTATTTTTTTTTCAGAGGCATAATGTTTAGCTTTTTCAATTATTTCTTGGTCAAGCTTTAATGTGAGTTTAGTATCCATAGCAGAAAAAATTTATACGTACAAATATATAAATTTAAGACGGAAAAAATATGGGTTTCTATTTTTTTCGATTGCTGCTTAAATCTATATATACGATGTAGAATCGTCTAATTATTCTTTTATAATTTTATGAATTAAATTACAATTTTAAGTCTGCTAAGTCTACTCTACTTAAAAAGACTTAAAACACGCTCAAAATCATCAGATTTAATTCCTAGTTTTTGAAAGGTTTCGAAATCTACTTTGGTCTTTTCAACCCAACTCAAACTGTCAGTGACATTTTGATTTTGGTATTTTTTGTAAATCGCTTTGGCAGATTTGTAGTTGTCGTTTAATAAATAAGCGTGGGCTAAATTCAACTTAATCAACAACTCGGTATCGTCTAAGCGCTCGCCGTCTTGCAAAAATTTAATGGCTTTACCGTATTGCTTAGTCAACAAATAACTGGTTCCAATGGCGTTATAGTCTTGCACTTTGCCTTTGCCATCATTGATAATCATTTTTAGTTTGGTGATGGCTTCGCCGTGTTTCCCTTGTTTGGCTAATAGGCTCGCCTGCCTTCTTGCGTCTGCATAGGTTGTATTAGACACGCTAGATTCACCAAAACAACTGTTGCCAAAATCTTTGTAGGCTTTGTTACGTTCTTCTTTTAATAGCTTTTGAAACTCGTTGTAGGTGTATTTGTTTTGAATTTTGTCTAAAACACAAACACAAAAGTCGTCCGAATTGGTCATTTTTTGAGCCATTGTGGAGGTTTTGCATTGCTCGATAATGTTTTTTCGGTTGCTTGCGCTCCAGCCGCGGCTCAATTTATAATCAACCCAAGGCACAACCTCTAAGACTATTTTTTGCTTCATAATCCAATTCTTGCTTTCGAAACCAAACCAAATGGCATTGGATTGCAAGCAAGTTGATTTGTCTGTCGATAAGCGTTTGGCATCTTTACTCAAAGGGGTTTCTTGTAAGAAGCAAGCCTCTGTGGTACTACCCGTTTTTTGATAGGTTGTTGCAGCAGCATTTGAAGAAAATATAGCGTATTGGCATTTATCATCGCCAGAGATTTTAGACAAGATAAACACTGCACCTGCAGAACCTTGACTAATTCCAGTAGGGTCTGGAATGGATTTTAGTACTGAAACCAAACTTCCCGCCATTTGTTGGTTTTCGTCTAGTAAAGTAATGCGATACACGACTTCAGTAGTTCCAGTAGGTAAGTCTTCTGTTTTGATGATAATTCGGTCTCTTGCGGAAACGATAATTTCTTTGGAAGTTGCTCTTTCTTTGTCCCAATAGCCCGTTTTTTGAGCTAGAAGTGATGGAGAACAACAAAATACTGCAAAAAGTAAAAGGAATGTTTTTTTAATCATAATTAAAATATAAAAACAAAGCGTGATGAATGCACTCGACCCTAGCCCTGATGGGAACGGCATCCTTTACTGCCGGGGTTCGGCAGTAAAGATATAGTGGACAGCAGGAAACAGCTCCTAATTCTTACTATACCAGATGAACTACAATTCTATCGACTCGCCAATGGATAAAAGCATCAGGTCTTTTCCTTTGTCGAAAAACTTCTTGATGGCTTGTTCGTGATTGATTTCGATGAAACCAAAAGTATCAAAATGACAGCCTAAGACTTTATCACATTCTACAAAATCTGAAGCAATAATGGCGTCTTCTATATCCATCGTGAAGCAATCACCAATTGGGAAAATCGCCAAATCTAGTTTGGTGCGCATTGGGATTAATTTCATATCCATCGTTAGCGCTGTATCGCCAGAGATGTAGATGTTTTTGTGTTCGCCTTCGATTACAAATCCACCAGGATTGCCTCCGTAAGTTCCGTCTGGGAAGGCGCTTGAATGTACCGCAGCCACATATTTTACTTTTCCGAAATCGAAAGTCCAGCTTCCACCGTGATTCATAGGGTGGAATTTTAGTTCTTTGGCACCATAATAATTGGCAATTTCCCAATTAGAGACAATCACAGCGTCCGTGCGTTTAGCAATAGCCTCGACATCTTGTATATGGTCAAAATGAGCGTGGGTAATCAAAATGTAATCTGCTTTTAGTTCATTTATATTTATATGGCTAGCTTTTGGGTTTCCAGTGATAAATGGATCTACCAAAATATGTTTTCCTGCCACTTCAATTCCGATACAAGCGTGTCCGTAGAATGTAATTTTCATAAGTTGATATTTATTGTTTTTTATCGGTCATATGTAATTCGCATATCATCATTGGTTTTTGCGACCAATATTGCACCATGCTCATTTCATAATTTAATAATTAAAAATTGAAAGATTGAAAGAAGCCTTTTATCGGCCACCCATAAAAGTATTCACAATAACGTCTGAAAAGAAATAAATCATACACAATGAAAAAAGCACAGAAAGTAAAAACGTACTTAAGGCTACTTTTTTCAACTCAGGATCTAATTCTTTGGGGTTGGTGTTCTTTTTAACCGTATCCAAATGTTTAACCAAAGGGTAATAGGCTACTAAAAACAAGTATTGATCGATATTAAAATTATTGAGTAAAGCAAAGACAACAAAGACTACCATTGCAGTGATAATTAGGAAATAATGGTATTTTTTGGCCTTTTCGCCGCCCATTTGTACCACGATTGTATTCTTTCCAGATTTTCTATCCGAGGCTTCGTCTCGCATATTGTTTAAGTTAAGCACTGCAACACTCAATAATCCGATACCAATGGCAGGCAAAAACAAATCGAAATCCAATTGTTTAGAATACAAAAAGTTGACCCCAAGCGTACTTACCAAACCGAAGAATATAAATACAAAAACGTCTCCATATCCGCGATATCCATAAGCAGATGTCCCGACTGTATATTTGATGGCTGAGGCAATAGCCAAAACTCCAAGTACTAAATAGAACAAGGAATATACAAAATTGGTATCTCCAAAAGCAATATAAATTAATGTAATGGCTGATAAAAGTGTAAGTATAGAAGTGATGATTATGGCTCGCTTCATAGCTGGAGCAGAAATCACTCCACTTTGAATGGCTCGTTTAGGCCCTACTCTATCTTCGTTATCGGTGCCTTTTACGCCATCTCCATAATCGTTGGCAAAGTTTGACAATACTTGCAGCCCCAAAGTGGTGAGCAAAGCAAAGCCTAAAATAGACCAATTGAATACTTCTGTTGGTGTTAAAATAGCTTCTGTTGGATGCGCTAAGGCATACATACTCCCCACAATTATTCCCGATACGGATAATGGTAAAGTTCTTAATCGTGCGGCTTGAATCCAGTGTTTCATTTTAAAGTTGGAAGTTAGAAATTAGAGATTAGAAGTTAGAAATTAGAGATTAAAAGTTAGAAATTAGAAGTTAGAAATAATGTGTTTAATTTTTCGAACCTCTAACTTCTAACCTCTACCTTTAAATTAAGGCAACCATTTCTTTTCGAAGTTAGGTTTGCGTTTTTCTAGGAATGCATTTCTACCTTCTTTTGCTTCTTCGGTCATATAGGCTAAACGAGTGGCTTCGCCAGCAAAGACTTGTTGTCCTACCATACCGTCATCGGTTAGATTCATGGCAAATTTCAGCATTTTGATAGCCATTGGTGATTTTGCCAATACCTCTTGTGCCCATTGATAAGCAGTTTCTTCTAATTCGTCGTGAGGAATCACAGCATTGACCATCCCCATTTCAAAAGCTTCTTGAGCAGAATAATTGCGTCCTAAAAAGAATATTTCACGGGCCTTTTTCTGCCCTACCATTTTGGCTAAGTACGCTGAACCATAACCGCCATCAAAACTAGTGACATCGGCATCCGTTTGTTTGAAAATAGCGTGCTCTTTACTAGCTAAAGTCATATCGCAAACTACGTGCAAACTGTGTCCACCACCAACAGCCCATCCTGGCACCACCGCAATAACAACTTTTGGCATAAAACGGATTAGACGTTGTACTTCTAGAATGTTCAAACGATGTTGTCCATCATCTCCCACATAGCCTTGATGTCCTCTTGCATTTTGGTCACCACCACTGCAAAACGAATACACTCCGTCTTTAGTAGAAGGACCTTCGGCAGATAACAAGACTACTCCAATAGAAGTATCTTCTTGTGCATCATAAAAGGCTTGGTATAATTCGGAAGTTGTTTTGGGTCTGAAAGCGTTACGAACATTAGGTCTGTTGAATGCAATTCTAGCTACACCATTGCATTTTTTATAAGTAATATCTTCAAATTCTCTAGCGGTAATCCATTCCATTAGTTACAATTTTAAATTTTAGTGTAAAAATAAAGCATTTTTCTATTTTAAACTATTCGTATTGAATAAGCTTTGATAATCCTAATCTGACGAATCTTTTTGAAGTGTTAAAATTGGTCAGAAATTTAGTTTTTTAACAAACACCAACTAAAAAAATGAGTACTTTTAATTATTGCTAATCAGCGTTGTACTTCTTTTTTTTGAGCTTAGATTAGCGCGGATTTTTTCACTGAATTATTAACCTTAAAAAATGAAAGCTTTTGAAATTAGTTAAAAAAAATGTCGCTCAATTTTTTTCGGAAAGAATGATAAAATCTACTTCAAAAACAATTGGGCAAATGGATGATTCGTTTGCAAAGTATATTAGAACATAATAGTAGCACCTACAGTCAACAATAAGCGTTTCAATTTGGTTGCCTAAAAGAAATAAGGGAGTTTAACTGAAATCGAATCGTTACAATATATATAATAGACTAATGGTTTTATTGCAAGGTTAATTCTAGTATTCTGAACCAATCGAAAATTCCATTTAAAGACAAAACATTCAATAGGTATTTTACACTTAAGTTAATCTATTATAAGCAGTTACTTTACGTTAAAAACTGTTGTTTTTCAAGTGATACAAAGACCTTAAGAATGTATCCTTTTTGAAGACAATCTTGTCATCAAAAGAGAAAAGGCTAACCGTACATCGATTAGCCTTTTTTTTGTTTTATGCTGTTAGAATTATTCTTGAATCAAATAAATTCCATCTTCTTTAATCTCAATAACTTTATCTCTGTACAATGCACCAATGGCTTTTTTGAATGTTTTTTTACTCATCTTCAAAACCGTTTTTATGTCTTCAGGATGTGAATTGTCATTTAAACGTAAGAAACCGCGACTTGCTCTTAATTCATTCAAAATCTTTTCAGCATTGGGTTCAATGTTTTGATAGCCTTGAATTTGCAACGAAACATCAATCTTATTATCAGGACGAATATTTTTGATGTAGCCTCTCATTCTATCCCCAGTTCGAATGGCATCATCGTACACTTCATCTTTGTAAAGTAATCCTTTATGTCTTTCGTTGATGATTACGTTAATCCCAATTTCGGTAATATGCGAAACAATTAAATCTACTTCTTCTCCTTTTTCAACTGTAAGCACATCATTACTCAAAAACTGATTGGTTTTACTAGATGCAACCAAACGATTGGTTTTTTCATCCATATACAAATACACCAAATAACGCTTTCCTTTTTCCATAGGACGTGCTTGCTCTTTGAAGGGAACCAAAATATCTTTCTCCATTCCCCAATCCATAAAAGCCCCTACTTGATTGATATAGTTCACTCTTAACAAAGCAAATTCATTCAATAAAATATAAGGCTCTAAAGTGGTAGCAACTGGTCGTTGTTCGTGGTCTAAATACACAAAAACTATCAATTCCTCCCCAATTTCAAATTCGTTTGGAACATATTTGTTAGGCAAAAGAATATCGTGTATTCCTTCTGGGTCTTGCTCAGGGTTGCCCAAAAACAAACCTACTTTGGTATCTCTTAAAATGGTTAGGGTATTGTATTTTCCTATTTGAATCATTTTCTTCTATTTTCTATGGCGCAAAGGTACAAAGACTTTGCTTTATTCTAGAGCTAAGCGTTGAGATTCTTCGATGTATCTTGTAAAGCGCATCATTGTACAAGTGTTAATCTCTAAATCAAAATACCTAAAACTATTTTAATTGTTTAAATTTGAAAAAATCAAACTAACTCCAATGAAACCAACTGTACTTTTTCAACTCTTTTTACTACTCTTTGTAGTTCCAAATTTACACTCTCAAATCACAACTTCCGACCCAGAAATCTTCAAAATGGTGAATGAAGTCAAAACCGAAAACCTAGAAGCCATTGTAAAGAAATTAGTTTCTTTTGGCACGCGACATACTTTAAGTGACACTAAAAGTAACACACGCGGAATAGGTGCTGCTCAGCGCTGGGTAAAATCAGAATTTGACAAATATGCATTAGCTTCCAATGGACGATTGACTTCTAAAATTGACTATTTCACCATCAAGGCCGATGGCAAAAGAATCTCTGTCGACAGTGAACTAGGCAACGTTATGGCAACGTTAAAAGGAACAGACCCAACCGATGATCGCGTATTAATAATTAGTGGACACTTGGATTCTCGTGCTTCTGATGTAATGGATGCCAAATCGGATGCGCCAGGTGCTAATGATGATGGTTCGGGAGTAGCTTGTGTAATGGAATTAGCCAGAATTATGAGTCAAAGGGAATTTCCGTTTACCCTCATATTTGTTGCTGTTGTTGGAGAAGAACAAGGATTATATGGAGCAAAACATTTAGCTGACATAGCCAAAGAACAAAAATGGAACCTAATCGCAATGCTCAATAATGACATGATTGGCAATAGTTTATCTAGCGGTACCCAACTGCGCGATAACACTCAAGTGCGCGTTTTTAGCGAAACAATTCCTTATACCGAAACAGAGGCCGAAGCCAAAATGAGAAAAGCTACCAATCGCGACAATGATAGTCCGTCCCGACAATTGGCACGTTATATCAAAACAGTGACCCAACAATACGTGCCTCAGTTAGACATTCAATTGGTGTATAGAAATGACCGCTTTTTAAGAGGTGGTGACCACACTCCTTTTAGTCAAAACGGATTTACAGCGATTCGTTTTTGTGAAATGAATGAGAATTATGACCATCAACATCAAAACGTTCGCAAAGAAAACAACATTCAATATGGTGATTTACCTGAGTTCATGGACTTTGAATACATGCATAAAGTAACCTGCTCTAATTTGGCTACTTTCAGCAATTTAGCTTGGTCGCCAAAAACACCAGAAAACGTCGGAATTGAAGTTAAAGAACTAACCAATTCGTCCGTTTTGGTTTGGCAAGCTCCCCAAGGAAAACCCGTTTTTGGATACACCATTTTAATAAGAGAAACGAGTGCGTCCCATTGGCAAAAAGCAATTTTCACAAAAGAAAACAAAATAGAAATCCCCTACTCAAAAGACAACTATTTCTTTGCTGTACAGTCTGTAGATGCTTTAGGCCATGCTAGTTTGCCCGTATTTCCAATTCCGATTCGTTAAAATACGCATCGCATAGCTCAAAATCAAAAAGTTTTGACACTAGTGTCCACTTAAAATAAGTTGAAAACCAGCTGGTTAGAATCAAGTTCATT
>ERZ650302.1-NODE-1-length-130640-cov-9.104951_pt1 | contig 130640 bp, 157 predicted proteins | sample MGYA00376238_ERZ650302 | MGnify/ENA primary metagenome ERZ650302 (study PRJEB26733, sample SAMN07839298) | wastewater metagenome | biome: urban; feature: wastewater treatment plant; material: waste water | place: USA: North Carolina | collected 2016-04-28 ... | reverse complement strand
GATCTACACAGGCGAAGACACTCTTTCCCTACACGACGCTCTTCCGATCTTAGCTGAGACATAGCCAAAATAACTTCTTCCGGCAAGTTACCAGCATCCGTACGCAATTGTTTTGAAAACTCCTCCAGTCGTTCCCAATCCTCTGCTCTCTCATACAACTCAAACAAATTGATGTACAATTGCGGCTCACTTTTGTGTGATTTAATGCCTTGCTCAAGCGTTTGCATAGCCTCATCAAGTTGACCATACATCAAGTAAGCATCGGCTTCTTGCAAGATACTGTTAACATCACGACCCAAGCTTTTACCCAAACCAACGCCTTCACCATCACTGACCAATGGCAAGAATTGATTTTGCGTATTTTTAATAACCACACGATAACCAAACTCCTTACCAATGTCTTTTACCTCTTGTTCGTTGGTAACCATTGCCAATCGATTGAACAACTCATGGTGCCCTAAGCTATACCCCCAGCCCAACATTTTATCTTTAATGTTTTGGCCATTTTTACCCAATACACTGTATAGCTCCCACAAATGTTTCGCAAAAGCATCTATGTTTTTATTTTGGTAGTCTAAACCCAGTGCATCAATCAGTGCAGAAGCTGGATTTTTAAGCTTAGGCAGTACTCGATTCAACTTATGACTAAACGTTGCATAATCTGCAAAACCTCGCATCAGCTTAATCGCATTGTCTGTTGGCAGATACGCCTCCTACATATCCGATTGGGTTTGGCAGACACCAGATGCGCTAGCCCAAATAATTGCAGGCGAAAAAAGCAATTCCAGTGTCAAGTTCCTTGACACTATGTTGAACCATTATTTCGACCTCGGGAAAAAATATCATAAGCTCGCCGAGGAAGAAGGTGATCTTCTACCAGACATTGGACTTTTACTCTCAGCCTTTGCCCTCTACATAGCAGGCATACTTATTACTGGCTACTGCGCCTTTTTATTTCTCTTATCCAAATGCGCGCTAGCAATCTTGCTTGCTGTCGGAGCCATTTTTATTGCCTTATCCATATTTGAAGCAACAAAGAAATTCACAGATGCCTGGATCGGCCAGACGCTGAATTTCGTGTTTCTTATGATGCTGGCTGCAGCAGCCTGCAAATTAATTCTCAAAATTATGGAAACCTATTTCCAGAAGGCTATTGCAAATGAGCCAACTGTAGGTGATGCGATGCAATTAATCGCATTAACAATTGTTGGTTTTCTCGTTCTAATGCAAACACCGTCCATTGCTTCGGGCTTAGCAGGGGGGGCCGCTATCAGTACGCTTGGTGCAATCGGAGCGTCCTGGAGCAAGATCAAAGGCGCTGCAAAAGGCTCGGCGCAAGGCTCGTACAACTTGCTTAGCGGGAGGACGCTTGCAAACATGCGGCAGGAGCGCCGAAGAAAAGCAACCATGGCTTCTTGGGCAAAAAAGAATCCCGGCATGGCAAGCAGAGCAGCTAGTCGCCTGATGAACAAAAATAGCCCAAACAAGGTTGAAAAGGGGTAATGCATCAAATTGATTCAATTGAATCAATTTCAAATAATCATAACCACATTGCAATTATCTTTTAAAATCAAAAAATGAGAAAACAACTAAGATTTCAGACGGCACTTTTTTTTATTACTGCAATGGCAGGATGCAGCACTTCAGCACCACCACCACCAGCAGTGAAAGGTGAGTACCGCCCCGTAAACCAAGTTATCCCCACAGTTGCATCGCGGGACATCCCAAGGGTTTTTGACTTCAAATTCAAAGGCACTGCATACGAAGCCTTGACAGCGCTCCAGAGCAAACAAAATCAATTTGTTGTTATGCCCAGCCAGGGCCGCGAAGTTCCAACAAGGATAGAGCTCGATTTGCGTCAGGTTTCATTGGAAAGCGTCATCAAGATCATTGGCATTCAAGGCTCTGGGATCTTTGAGGTTGTTTATAAAAATGACCCGCTGAGCAATACAGATAGTGCATACATCAAGTTTCTGAGGCCCTAATGTCTAAGAATCCACCAGAAGTTAAGGACATTGCAGAAGCCTACTTGCAGGAAACCAGAAGTTGGGAAACTGACAAGGTTATTGAGCTGACAAAATCCCGCCGTACAGCTTGGTGGGTTGCCAGTGTGGCAGGCGGTTTAGCAATAATGTCTGTTACGGCAGTCGTACTACTCACACCACTCAAAACGACTGAGCCTTTCGTTGTTCGAGTTGATAACTCAACAGGTATTGTTGACGTTGTTAAGACGCTCAAGACTGGTGAGACCAACTATGACGAAGCCGTCAATAAGTATTTTGTTCAGTTGTATGTGCGACACCGCGAAGGCTTCAACAAGGAGACTGCCGCAGAAAACTACTATTCAGTAGGCATTTTGAGTAGTGCAAATGAGCAACAGAAGTACCAGGACTTCTTTACGCCCAAGAATGCACGCTCACCACTGAATGTTTTTGGGCAGTATGCCAAGGTGCGGATTTCGGTGAAGGGTGTTTCCTTCGTCAAATCAAACGTTGCACTCGTCCGCTACTCGCGTGAAATCGAACGCAACGGCGAAAGTCCCGAAGTATCCCATTGGGCCGCCACCGTCACTTTCAAATATTTGGGAACACCAATGGCTGAAAAAGACAGGGCATTTAACCCCCTGGGCTTCCAAGTGGTTGACTACCGCAGCGATCCAGAATCCCTAACTGCCGTTGAACGGAAAAACTATCAACGCCCAGAGCCAACACTCGCCATGCCAGCCCCCATTAATGAAGACGCACAAGCAGCCACACCAGATACTGCAGCACCTGCCGCGAGCACAACAGGAACAGCCCAATGAAGAAGATAATTCTTGCCGCTCTATTGGCATTTCCCTTGTTCAGCTTGGCAGAAGTGACCCCTTCGCCAGGAACATCAGACCCCCGTGTGAGGATGGTGAATTACAACCCTACAAACGTAGTCAAAGTGACAGCGTTTTATGGCGTTTCGACACATATTCAATTCAGCGCCTCTGAAACCATTAAGGATGTGGCTATTGGCGACGAGCTGGCGTGGGATGTGGCACCTAGGGGAAACAACCTCTACATCAAGCCCCGAGCAGAGCAGGCCGACACCAATCTAACGATTGTCACAAACAAGCGGACATATCAATTCATTTTGGTTGTCCAGCCTATGTCTCGCAAGGACAAGAATGCATGGGCAAATGGCAACTTGATATTCTCCCTGTCATTTCGCTACCCCGACGAGGATGTGGCGGACCGCGATCTGAAAGCGAAGATTGCGCTTGAAAAGGCTAAACAGGAAGAGATCAAGACCAGGCTTTCAAGCGTCCCCGAAAAGTCTGCACACAACATGAATTATTGGGTGGCTGGCGATAACGAAATCAGCCCTACGGGCGCCTACGATGATGGCCGCTTTATCTATCTGACATTCACAAATAACAGGGATATGCCAGCGATTTATGAAGTCGATGCTAAGGGCAAAGAATCTCTCATTAACACCAATGTCATGAGCGGGAACACCATCACTATTCAGCGCCTAGTGCCTCAAGTCATCCTGCGCAAAGGCGATTTGGTGGCAAGCGTTATTAACAAGTCATTCAATTACAACAACGGCAAAGACAACACCACAGGGACTGTCTCGCCGCAAGTGGAGCGCGTAATCCGCGGGGACTGAACATGAGCGACAACAAACCACAAGACCAAGACCAAGACCAAGATCAAGACGGCGGATTTTTTCGCGGGCGCGAAAAAAACAAGGCTGCTCAAAAGCCCATGGACGAAGACGAAGGCCTTCCGTCAATCAACCGCAAGAGCAGTGCCAACAAGCTGACAACGATTGCAGGGTTCGTGTTCATTGCCATCATTGGTGTGGGTGCCATCGTGGCGATCAACAAGGGCCCTGTAGAGCCTCCCAAAAAGAAGGAAGACAGCAAGATCGCGAATCGGATGCCCGCCCTGGAAGTGCCGGAGCTGGCACCACCGCCCCCTCCACCTCAAGCCAAAAACGACAAGCCAGAGGCCAAGCCCGAAGATGACTGGATGGAGCGCAAGATGCGCGGCAAGCTGGTTGTTCAGGGTAGCGGCGGTGGCTCGGCGGGTGGTCAAGGACAAACGGGTGCCAATGGTCGCGGGCTCATGGGTGGGGCATTCCCGGCACCTGTGTCGGAAGAAGATCGCATGATGCAGCTCATGGCTATGTCGCAGGCCGCACAAGGCGGTGGCGCACAGCCTGTGGCACCAGAGCCAGCCAGCAACACGCTGACAGCCCAGCTCACGCCCACCACAACGCGCATGGTGTCAGCCAGCATGCTCCCCAACCGCAACTACGTGATTGCCAAGGGGGCAACGCTCGATTGCGCACTGGAAACGGCAATTGATAGCTCCGTGCCTGGCATGGTGACATGCCGCCTCACACGCGACATTTACTCCGATAACGGCAAGGTCATGCTGCTGGATCGTGGTAGCCAGCTCGTGGGCGAATACAAAAGCGCACTCAAGCAAGGACAGGTGCGTATGTTCGTGCTGTGGACACGCGCCAAGACCCCCAACGGCGTCATTGTGAATCTGGACTCCCCCGGCATTGATCCCCTCGGCCGCAGTGGTATTACAGGCCACATCGACAATCATTTTTGGGAGCGCTTCGGTTCTGCCATCCTGATGTCGTTCGTGTCGGACTCCATTTCAGCCGCGACCAAGGGTGGCAACGGCGGTGGCACGTACATCTACTACAACACGGCCAACAGCGGCGGCAAAGTGGTGGAGTCGATGCTGGAGCAGTCAGCGAACATTCCGCCCACGCTGGTCGTGAACCAAGGCGCTCACGTTCAAGTGATGGTGGCCCGCGATCTGGATTTCAGCAGCGTTTACAACCTGCAGGCAGCGCAATGAGCCAAGTGGAGGAAGGTCGCTCGCTCCAGATGCTGGAGCACTACCTAGCGCCCCTATCTCCATATCTCGCACGACAAGACTTGACCGAAGTAACGATCAACCGACCCGGCGAGATTTGGACAGAAGGGGCAAGAGGCTGGGAAAAACACGTAGCGCCCGATGTGTCTTACAAGTCATGCCTTCACTTGGCAACACTGATTGCCTCGGCCAACGACAAGAAGATCACAAAGGACCACCCCATCCTGTCGGGCCAACTCCCGACAGGTGAGCGGGTACAGGTCATCATTCCCCCGGCCTGCGAGGCAGGAACGGTGAGCATCACGATCCGCAAGCCCTCGTTTACCAACATGTCGTTACACGACCTGGAGGCGGGCGGGGCCTTCGGTGATGTGCGCGTGGTGGCCGATGCCCTGCAGCCCTTTGAACACCATTTGCTGCAACTTCGCCAGGAATTGAAGGTGCGTGAGTTTCTGGAACTGGCTGTGACCAGCAAACGAAACATCCTGATCGTCGGCAAAACTGGCTCAGGCAAGACCACGATCACCAAAAGCCTGATTGAGCACATCCCCCGCGATGAGCGCCTGGTCACGATCGAGGACGTGCATGAACTTTTCATGCGCGACGTTCCGAACAAGGTGCACCTGTTCTATGCCCGGGATGACGAAGGCGGCTCACGTGTCACGCCCAAACAGGCACTCGCCTCATGCCTGCGCATGAAGCCTGACCGCATTTTGCTGGCCGAACTGCGCGGCGACGAGGCCTGGGAGTTCATCAAGTCGATCAACACAGGGCACCCCGGCTCAATTTCAACGATGCACGCCAACGGGGCTTTTGAAGCGTTTGAACAGCTCACCGCATTCATCAAAGACAGCAAAACGGGTTCGCACCTGGACACGGATTACATCAAGCACCGCTTGTTTACAACGATTGATGTAGTCCTTTTTTACGACAAGTGGAAGCTGCGCGAGATTTACTATGAACCTGAAAATAAGCGAAAACAGTTGGGCTAAGCCCGCCCTGATTGTCGGGCTGCTGCTGGCATTCATTGCCGTGTGGCAAATGCTGGCGGGCGGAATCATGTTGGCCGCATTCGATGCGGACTACAGCAAGGCCACACCCCTCACAACGCTCCAGTATTGGCAGCACTACGGCACCAGCTCCAAGGTTCAGCAGTGGCTCGGGATTTCTTCTGCGCTGTCCTTCTTCCTCTTGGCCGTGCCTCTTGCTTTGCTGCTGCGCAAGGCTCCTATCAGCCTGCATGGCGATGCCAGGTTTGCCAAATGGTCTGAGGTGGTCAAAGCGGGCCTGACAGGCTCCAAGGGGCTGATTGTGGGCATGCTCAAGGGGCAGTACCTGCTCTTTGGAGGCCCCCAGGCGGTCTTGGTGGTCGCCCCTACACGCTCCGGCAAAGGAGTTTCCATCGTCATTCCCAACCTGCTCCAATGGTCGGAAAGCGTGGTGTGCTTGGATGTGAAGCAAGAGAACTGGAACATCACCAGCGGCTATCGCGCCAAGCATGGTCAAGAGTGCTACTTGTTCGATCCAGTGGCCTCCAATGGCCGCACGCATCGCTACAACCCTCTGGCATATATCTCCAACGACCCTCATCTGCGCATTGATGACACGCAGAAGATTGCCAACATGCTGTTTCCAGACACCGAGGGCACCGACCCCATCTGGACAGCCACACCACGCAGCTTATTCGTGGGCATTGTCTTGTACCTGATCGAATGCGGCACGAAGCCGACCACCATCGGCCAGGTGCTGCGCGAGTCTCTGGCCGATGGCGACGGCGCTGAATACTTCCAGCGCCTCATTAAAGAGCACCAAGACGCCGGAAAACCGCTGTCGGGCGTGTGCGCTAGAGGTCTGCTGGCCTACGCCTCCATCAGCTCAGATAACACCCGCTCGGGTGTGATGACCACGTTTCGCTCTCGCTTGGAACTCTGGATGAATCCCATCGTTGACGCAGCGACCAGCGGCAACGATTTTGATTTACGTGACCTGCGTAAGAAACGCATGTCTATTTATGTCGGCGTCACTCCAAATAATTTGGAACGCATGCAGCCCATTCTCAATCTGTTTTTCCAGCAGCTTATTGACTTAAATACGCGAGAGTTACCAATTCAAAACAAGTCGCTGAAATACACTTGTTTATTATTGATGGACGAGTTTACCGCACTCGGGAAAATCAACATCCTTTCTAAAGGCATTGGCTACATTGCGGGCTACGGTCTGCGAATGATGCCAATCATTCAAAGTAACTCCCAAATTGCCGAGGTCTATGGCAAGGAAGCAGCCACAACATTCACCATCAATCACGCGATGAATATTGTGTTTCCACCAAAAGCCTCCGATCTGCAGGCCACACGCGACATTAGCGAATGGCTGGGATACACGACAGTCAAAGGGGTGAGCGAATCCCGTAGCAAAAACGTATTTTCCAAGCGGGACAAGACACAAAACACCAGCGATCAACGCCGTGCTTTGTTGCTTCCGCAGGAGGTCGCGGCTCTGGGCCAGGACACGGCAATCATCGTAATGGAGAACACCAGGCCTATCAAAGCCAAGAAGGCGGCTTACTACTCCGACGAAACGTTTCTATCCCGCTTGCGACAAGTCTCTCCCATGTTCCAGCAGAGCAAGGCCAAGGCTCTCAAGGAGGATCTGCTGGCACAGCTCATGGCCCATCAAGAGCTGAGCGCGCCTGTACCTCTTTTGCAGCTTGACCAGGCCAGCATCGCGCCTGCTACAGCCACACCACAACCCAACGGCTTGCCCACAATGAATTTTGATTTACCGGACATTGCCCCGCCTGCATCTGCCGAGGGCTACTCCCTGGCCGAGCTGCACGCATGGGCCGACGAATTGACCAAAAGGGCAGGGTACTAACTTACCCGCCAACAACTAGAGGAAAGACATGGATCAATCAATTGACACGCCTTCCAGCAAGCGTTTTGCCGTCGCCATCGAAAACCGTACCTATGAGGCAAGAGAAGGCAAGCTGTCGGCCAAGACCTGGGCGCAGCGTGATGCAGAGGACTTCGCAAAAATCACTGACCCGACAGACAGGCAAGCCGCTGGACTGCGCATTGCCCTGCAAATGACAGACAACCGTGACTACGGCAAAGCCATGCTCTCCAGCGATCAAGGCGCAGCGGTGGCTGCGCAAGTCCGGGAGATTGAAACGACGACCGTTGCAACCGCTTTGGCTTCGCAGATGCGCAGGCGTTCCGAGTTGGACAAAGTTGCCTCTGAGAACGTCGCAGCAGCTAGGAAAAAGGACACCGAGCAAGCCATCAAGGAAATGGGGTTGAACTCCATCGAGGGCACGAAATCCCGCGATCAGGGCAAGGAGCAGGGCGCTCCACGCCAAGGTGACAACGGTATCGAATCCGATGAAATTTTCACCCCAACAAAGACCAAAGGCAAAGACGCCATCCCTCCCGAGGTGGAGCGCGATTTCATCCGTGTTGGCGACAAATTCCACTACGCCAACAAGCCTTCCACGGTCGCATTTGAAGACCACGGCACGAAGCTGGAAACCAAGACTGACAACGAAAACGTGGCCTCTGCAATGGTGAAATTGGCACTTGCGCGGGGCTGGGATGAAATCAAGGTCACAGGCTCTGAAACCTTCAAGCGCGAAGTCTGGTTTGAGGCTGCAGCTCGGGGCATGAGCGTCAAGGGCTACACGCCGAACGATGCAGACAAAGCCCGCCTGGAGCTGGTCAAAGGGCAGGGGGCCAATGCAGATTTTCGCGCCCGCGAAAATCAGATTGAACCATCCAAGAGCCAGGAACAATCCAAGACTGATGCGCAAGTCGCTGCGCTGGCCAAGGCATCTGCCTCAGTGCGGAACATGTCCGAGGCAGACATAAAGGCCAAGGTAGGCGCATCCCACCTGACCCCTGCACAAAAAGAGATCGTCATGCATCGGGTGCACGAAAACATCGAGAAAGCTGCCGAAGCAGCTAAGCCACACACCGTGCCCAACACAACGACTGAATTCAGAACCAAACGCGAAACCCAAGATCAGGAACTCACGCGATGATGCGATCCCTTTCCCTTTGCGCCGCACTTGCAATGGCGGCCACTCTTACTGCCTGCGCAACACCGCAAGAACCTATCCCTCAATACCGCATCACAGCGCACTACATCGGCTCTGGGGAGGTCGGCCAGGCCAAAGCCTACGTGTACTCAGGTAACACCGTTATTGAGCTGGAAACCGCCACCACAGGTGCCAATGTGACGGACAGACAGGGCTTTCAGTACAGCCACCACATTGATGGGCGCTACATCGTCCTCAATGGCATTGCTCCCGAAGTCTCGGTACAAGCTGCCAACAGGTCGATGTACTTCACGTTGGCACCCGCCTCCAAGGTCTACACGCCCAACGGCATGGCGATCATTGAAGAGTAAGGGGTAGGTTAGGGCAGAGTAAAAAAAGCGCTCCATGGAGCGCTTTTTCATTTGCGACTCGGCCAACCCAAGCTCTTACGTGTAGCCTCTATGGTTACCCTTTTTCAGTTCGCATTCGCTCCATGCGCCAGGTGCAAATGCGCGCACCAAATCACCTTGACTGTCCGTGAACACCAGCACCCCTGCAGGCGACGTTGATGCCTTGTATGCGTCCACTTCAACTGCCATGCCCGAACTTGTCACAACCCACACTGCCATTACAACTCCCAAAATTCAAAAAATCCGTGTCTCCAGATTCCCTCTTGTGGAACAACTTTGTGAGGGTCAACACCGCAGACCGCACAGAGGGTTCTTCCCGATCGGAGTTCATCCGGAAAATTTTAGGTTTGCCTACAAAGGCTGTCCATGAGTTTTACTAGGGAAAACTCGATAGACTGTTGTTTTATCAAACTGTTAACCGTATGATCTTGGTCGTCTAAATCTAGTTAGTCTGAATGAAGGCCATCCTTTTGTTCTTTCGCGTGTGGCTTGGGGTTGTATTTGTGCTGGTGTATTTCGTCATTCCTTTCTATCTCGTGGCGATATATCCAGACATTCCAGAGCCTGCCATACGCATTGCTCGTAGCACAGGCTATGGCCTCATTAGGGGAGATGCTTCGCTGGTCGGTTTCTGGTACCGGTTGACCGCCTGTGGCGCTTGGGTATCGATGGGGCTATTGCTGATATGGCGACATATACGCCCAGCAGAAGTCACGCGAATACCAGAACAAAAAGCGCTAAAAAAACCAAAAAAGGGCCACTAGAAATGGCGTCTAACCATCCGCTCAAGCCGACCCGCCTATGGCGGGCGGCTTACCTTGGCCGTTAGACATCATGAGGGTAGCGGTGACCATCGAAATTTCGAACCAACTATCAGAGGTGCTAAGCGTCATTGAGCGCCATCTGGAATCAACGTTGCTGGCCGTGCATTTGTACGGCTCCGCAGTGGATGGCGGCCTGAAGCCATACAGCGATATTGATTTGTTGGTTACTGTGGCCGTAAAGCTTGATGAAACGACGCGGCGAGCATTGCTCAATGACCTTATGGAGGCTTCGGCTTTCCCTGGCGAGAGCGAGACGCTCCGCGCTATAGAAGTCACCCTTGTCGTGCATGACGACATCATCCCGTGGCGTTATCCGGCTAAGCGCGAGCTGCAATTTGGAGAATGGCAGCGCAATGACATTCTTGCGGGTATCTTCGAGCCAGCCATGATCGACATTGATCTAGCTATCCTGCTTACAAAAGCAAGAGAACATAGCGTTGCCTTGGTAGGTCCGGCAGCGGAGGAATTCTTTGACCCGGTTCCTGAACAGGATCTATTCGAGGCGCTGAGGGAAACCTTGAAGCTATGGAACTCGCAGCCCGACTGGGCCGGCGATGAGCGAAATGTAGTGCTTACGTTGTCCCGCATTTGGTACAGCGCAATAACCGGCAAAATCGCGCCGAAGGATGTCGCTGCCGACTGGGCAATAAAACGCCTACCTGCCCAGTATCAGCCCGTCTTACTTGAAGCTAAGCAAGCTTATCTGGGACAAAAAGAAGATCACTTGGCCTCACGCGCAGATCACTTGGAAGAATTTATTCGCTTTGTGAAAGGCGAGATCATCAAGTCAGTTGGTAAATGATGTCTAACAATTCGTTCAAGCCGACCGCGCTACGCGCGGCGGCTTAACTCCGGCGTTAGATGCACTAAGCACATAATTGCTCACAGCCAAACTATCAGGTCAAGTCTGCTTTTATTATTTTTAAGCGTGCATAATAAGCCCTACACAAATTGGGAGATATATCATGAAAGGCTGGCTTTTTCTTGTTATCGCAATAGTTGGCGAAGTAATCGCAACATCCGCATTAAAATCTAGCGAGGGCTTTACTAAGCTTGCCCCTTCCGCCGTTGTCATAATCGGTTATGGCATCGCATTTTATTTTCTTTCTCTGGTTCTGAAATCCATCCCTGTCGGTGTTGCTTATGCAGTCTGGTCGGGACTCGGCGTCGTCATAATTACAGCCATTGCCTGGTTGCTTCATGGGCAAAAGCTTGATGCGTGGGGCTTTGTAGGTATGGGGCTCATAATTGCTGCCTTTTTGCTCGCCCGATCCCCATCGTGGAAGTCGCTGCGGAGGCCGACGCCATGGTGACGGTGTTCGGCATTCTGAATCTCACCGAGGACTCCTTCTTCGATGAGAGCCGGCGGCTAGACCCCGCCGGCGCTGTCACCGCGGCGATCGAAATGCTGCGAGTCGGATCAGACGTCGTGGATGTCGGACCGGCCGCCAGCCATCCGGACGCGAGGCCTGTATCGCCGGCCGATGAGATCAGACGTATTGCGCCGCTCTTAGACGCCCTGTCCGATCAGATGCACCGTGTTTCAATCGACAGCTTCCAACCGGAAACCCAGCGCTATGCGCTCAAGCGCGGCGTGGGCTACCTGAACGATATCCAAGGATTTCCTGACCCTGCGCTCTATCCCGATATTGCTGAGGCGGACTGCAGGCTGGTGGTTATGCACTCAGCGCAGCGGGATGGCATCGCCACCCGCACCGGTCACCTTCGACCCGAAGACGCGCTCGACGAGATTGTGCGGTTCTTCGAGGCGCGGGTTTCCGCCTTGCGACGGAGCGGGGTCGCTGCCGACCGGCTCATCCTCGATCCGGGGATGGGATTTTTCTTGAGCCCCGCACCGGAAACATCGCTGCACGTGCTGTCGAACCTTCAAAAGCTGAAGTCGGCGTTGGGGCTTCCGCTATTGGTCTCGGTGTCGCGGAAATCCTTCTTGGGCGCCACCGTTGGCCTTCCTGTAAAGGATCTGGGTCCAGCGAGCCTTGCGGCGGAACTTCACGCGATCGGCAATGGCGCTGACTACGTCCGCACCCACGCGCCTGGAGATCTGCGAAGCGCAATCACCTTCTCGGAAACCCTCGCGAAATTTCGCAGTCGCGACGCCAGAGACCGAGGGTTAGATCATGCCTAGCATTCACCTTCCGGCCGCCCGCTAGCGGACCCTGGTCAGGTTCCGCGAAGGTGGGCGCAGACATGCTGGGCTCGTCAGGATCAAACTGCACTATGAGGCGGCGGTTCATACCGCGCCAGGGGAGCGAATGGACAGCGAGGAGCCTCCGAACGTTCGGGTCGCCTGCTCGGGTGATATCGACGAGGTTGTGCGGCTGATGCACGACGCTGCGGCGTGGATGTCCGCCAAGGGAACGCCCGCCTGGGACGTCGCGCGGATCGACCGGACATTCGCGGAGACCTTCGTCCTGAGATCCGAGCTCCTAGTCGCGAGTTGCAGCGACGGCATCGTCGGCTGTTGCACCTTGTCGGCCGAGGATCCCGAGTTCTGGCCCGACGCCCTCAAGGGGGAGGCCGCATATCTGCACAAGCTCGCGGTGCGACGGACACATGCGGGCCGGGGTGTCAGCTCCGCGCTGATCGAGGCTTGCCGCCATGCCGCGCGAACGCAGGGGTGCGCCAAGCTGCGGCTCGACTGCCACCCGAACCTGCGTGGCCTATACGAGCGGCTCGGATTCACCCACGTCGACACTTTCAATCCCGGCTGGGATCCAACCTTCATCGCAGAACGCCTAGAACTCGAAATCTAACGTCCGTTCGGGCATCGAGGTCCATGTCGGGGTGGGACGGGCCCGTGGCTTCAAGATCACTTGCAGTCCGCAACACTCACGCCTTGGCAAAAGCCGGGTTCATCACGATTCGCAATCTACTTGAGGGGCGCGTTGAGGGCGGCAGCGCGGCGGCGCTGGCGCTGGCCGAGGCGTTGCACAACCTGCCGGAGCCGGGGAACACGTTCCTGCAAAAGCTCACGCTGGATCGGTTGCAGGAGTTCACCGAGAGCTATCCGCACTTGGCGCTCATGCTCAATTCCGCCGCCGCAAAGCCGGAGCCGACAGCATGAAGGTGGAGACGCGACAGCGCATCGAGCGCCAGATTGCGCGCAAGGCCGCCAAGGACTTGATCGCGGCGGGCTACAAGGTGGCCGTGTTCGACGGCGAGGAAATCGCCTTAGAGGCCAGCACGGACGTGCGCGCGATCATGGCCGCCATGTTCAGCACCGACGAGGATTATCTGTTTGCCATGACGCCCGGCGAGGACGGGAAGATGAAGCGGGCCGGATGGGTGCGCTTCATCTACGGCAATATGGGTTTCGACGTCATCAACGACTACACCACGAACCTTGAGGGCGCGTTGGCCGAGACAAACGCGCTCGCCGACCAGCTCGAAACGCGGCACGGCTAAGTAGGAGGTGCGCTTTGCGTGATCCAGCGGACGAAGGCCGCACCCATGAAATGACCTTGCCCGGCGGATCGGGCGCGCGGATCGGCTACGCCCGCGTGTCCACGCCGGAGCAGGACATGAGCTTGCAGATCGACGCGCTAGAGCGCGCCGGTTGCTCCCGCATTTTTCAGGACGTGGCGAGCGGTGCGAAGGCCGAGCGCAAGGGGCTGGACGAGGCGTTGGCCTACCTGCGCCCCGGTGACACGCTTGTGGTGTGGAAGATCGACCGGCTAGGCCGGTCGCTCGCGCATCTTGTCGGCGTGGTGGAGGACTTGCGCAGCCGAGGAATCGGCTTTCGGTCGCTCACCGATCCGGGCATGGACACCACCACGGCCAGCGGCGCGCTGATTTTCCATATCTTCGGCGCGCTGGCCGCGTTCGAGCGCGAGCTAATCCGCGAGCGCACCAAGGCCGGTTTAGCCGTGGCGGCCGCGCGCGGCCGACGCGGCGGCCGAAGGCCAGTTGTCACCGCTGCCGTGCTGAAACGGGCAAAGGCCCTGATGCACGACAAGGGGTTGACGGTGCGCGAGGCGGCGGGCGCGCTCAAGATAGGAAAGACCGCCCTTTATGATGCGCTCCGAGCCGATGAGATCGAGCGGCAGGAGAAGGCGGCCAAGACTCGGTAAGCCCTTCTGCGCTGCCTGTAGCGGCTACAGGAGCGCGTTAGGCGGTTCCGGGCGTAACATTGGTGGCAAGCCCCGTTTTCGGGCCGTACTGCCGTCAGGATCGCACCGCGCGCCCTCGCAACGCCGGAGGCGTCCGCCGCGATGCTCCGGCCCAAGGGGTGCCAGGGCGCTTTGCCGTTGTGCAACGTGATCGCCATACGGCCCAACTTACAAACGGAGGTGCCACCATGTTCAACATCGCCCTTTCCCGCCTGCTGAACGCCGCCTATGGCCCTACTCGCTGCCTCGCAAGTGTCGGCGCATGGGTTTTCGGCTTCTATGGCTGCTTGATCCTCGCAATGGCAATGGCCGCCGGGCAGGTCGCCGAGAGCTTCCCGGTCTACGGCAAGCCGCTGGCGCTCGCCACTGGCCTAGTTATCCTGCGCCGCCTCGCGCGGCGACATTGAGCGCACGAAAAAGGGCCGGGGAAACCGGCCCTTTGTTTCATCCTCGCCTTTTGGTGTCAGCGTTGACCCGCAGCAAGCGGGTGGCCTTGCCACGGCGGCAGGACAATATCTTTCGTCACCATTACGACGAAACGATAACCGGGCCGGATTTCAAGCGTCGGCTGAATGTTCATATTCCGCCGCGCCATTTCCATGCCGAGTTGTCCAAGCTGGCGGCCAAGTTCCTGCGTCAAAATCTGCTGTGAATCGAGGCCTCCGTATGTGCTGGCGTTGGTCTGTGGCTGTGAAAGCTGAATGCCCGCCGAGAATGCCGACAGCATCAGCGCATTGCCAAAAATGCGCCAATAATGGTTTAAAAGGGGAATTTCAGAGAAATGAAGAATAAGAAGGTAATATCTTTGATAATGGCCGTAGCCGCATCATGCTCGTCAGTCTACGCCGCGACATTACCGACCAGTGAGGTGGACGCATACATACTTGCGATGAACACCATGTCACCTATCACTGCAAAGTACACCATCCAGTACAAGCAAGCGTTTGAGCAGAAATGCAATACGGCCCTAAACGTTGAGCAGCTCAACTCGAAGGCATTCACCAATGTTGTCCAGGCAATGGTGAGTAGTGAGACCGTCGATAGAATGGGGCTGGATGCTGCTGGTGGATCACTCCAGGATACCCTGTCTGTGATCGGCAAGAACGTCACATGCAGTGACCTGAACGCGCCATTTAAAGCACTCCTGTATGATAAAGACTTCACCCGAAAGCATCGGCACCTATCGAAGGTTTTGCATACGTGGGATGAGGTGGTTTCATCCTCAGACTGACAAGGGGGCTGAGCCCCCTTTTTTTCTGCCCAAAAAAGGCAACTAGGCAGGCGGAGTGGTGAAGCACCTGATGTACCATCACGGCATTGTTGTTAAAGTTTGGAGACAGTGTATGCCTGAAAAGATGAAGCAGAGAAAAGGGCCGATAAAGTGCGAATTTGATTTAAGGGATGAATCTTTCGTTTACTCCTTTGAGGACAAAGATGGCGCGACTGTAGTAGAAGTTGATTATACTCTTCTGCTAAATAACCCATACTCAAGGACCTACAAAAATCAATGGATGATGAACGTTGGTTTTTTATGGTTGGCTATGTCTACGGCAGGAAGAATATATGAGCACTTCACTCACATCAGTCTAGGCGTTACACCCTTCGGTTTGCTGGGTGGAATAGTGGTTCTTTGGGCATATTACTCAAGGGTAAACGTATCTGCTTTTAGCCTTGAAAATGGCTTTATTGTTCATGTGATAAAAGATAAGCAGCACGACAAAATAGTAAATGAACTGCTGGAAAGAAGAAACAGAATCCTCTTGGGAAGATATGGAATAATTAATGCGGCAGAATCTCGTGATCACGAGATCAGTAAGTTTCACTGGCTTAAATCAGAAGGTGTCATAGGTCCTGATGAGCTTGATTCTAAACTAGCAGAAATTGATGCGATCTATGGAGTTGAAGAGCTTAAAAGCGACACTCTTCATTAAAATAGGGGCTGACTAGCCCCCTTTTTTTATCGGAATGACATTGCGTTTGTGGACGTTATTTTCACTCGGGATATGTAATGTTGAAAAAGGCGTACCGACAAGAGAGTGGTCACACAGCTCTCCATAATAGATAAGCGACAAAATCTCTTGCTCGTTGATTTTTCCCACCTTAATAAGGTAATTGATTATTGCTGTATCCAGTAGGTCGTGACATCCATTAAGCAAGTCCACGATATTGGCCGCAGCTTCATTTTCCTCTCCGTCATCTCGACCAGCTAATACCGATTCAACCCAAGCCTCAAGGCTAGGATGTCCCTCAGCGAGTTGTATTTGACGGCACTCGTTCTCGATCAACCCTGTGATTGCTTCGTTGAGCGTTCCGCCATAAGTCGGCATGTTGAGAACGACTCCAAATCCGGGGATTTCTTTTTGGATTGGCTTCGCATCCTTGGGAGCTGATTTCAGCCACAGGAAAAACCAGATCCCAGAGCTTATGTCTTCCGGCTTGACTTGGTTGGCCGCAAGGAATTTGGAAACCTCGTTACAGATGATGCCATTTGGCGCGGCCATCTCGTAAATACCCGCCATCAGATCTTCAAGGCTCTTATACATATTATTTCTCGCACCTGCACATGATGTGTTCACTATCGTTGTTAAGCGTTTTTTCAGCAAGTATGTTCCAGCGAGACATCTTATACCATTCCATCTAAATCTGTAAAATTATCGTATTACCGTAATTATGATAATTACGGTAAATAAATTTAAATTACCCTGTTGCTGCTCTACTTATTAAAATGTATCTTTGAAAAAGTAGAGTTTTTGGAATAGGATAGGTGGTGCCGAATACCCACTTTTTACAAGGAGCGCGATCAGTGATTTTTGATGTAAGAGCGACCTTCGAGGTGGCACTCCAGACTGACACCCACCTGGTACTTATCGATCTGGATCAGGGAGCATCAGTTACGAACGATGCTGATGCAGTGATCGCCTGGTTGGCCGCAAACCTCGAAGGTGGAATTGGAAAACGTAAGGTGTACTACCGGGACACCGATGGACGCTTTGATGAGCTCAAGGTTAATGCCGGTACTTTTGCCGGATTTGCACCTTGTAGCGAAGGCCAGCAGACCGCCCTGGCTGGGATGCTCAGCCAGTAACTTTGTGTGGAGAACTCGATGTTAAACAAAAACAAATTTGAAAAGGTGTTGGCGAGAGTCATCAACAAGAACAGTAACCGATGCTCAGTGTGCAAAAAGCCGTTTTCTGGGCCTTGCCACACATTTGGTGGGTTGGATGCGGATAGTAAGGTGCAGAACGTCGGTCAGTGCTGCCGAAGCAACATAGTGGACCTGAGGCATGGTGGTGTCTATACCACCGCTCCGGTCGGTACTGATGAAGGCGAGCGCCAGGCCCGTGAGCTTATGGCTTCTCATCCTTGTGCTCGTCGTATGATGTAGGAGGGGCCGATGAAAAAAGTAACCTTTATCAGCCAGTCTGAGGCCGAAAGGCTGGAGCCAGTTGCCGGTGCGGCCATGATCTCCATAACTGACCCAGACAAGTCCCCTGCCGCTCTCGGACAGTGGGAGCAGTTGTACCGCGATAGCTTCTATGACGGCGGCTATTCTGAGAACACCATCCACACGATGAAGGCAGCGTTCCGGATGAATTACGCCTCTTACATTGACTCATCCCAGGCTGAAAAGCTGTCCACCTTCCTGGATGGATTGGTTGGTAGCGGTATCGATCAGATCTTCGTTCATTGCTATTACGGAGAATCCAGAAGTGGCGCGGTAGCTCTGTACCTCCATGACAAACATGGATTCACTCCGAATAAGCCAATCACCAAGCCCAACCGAACAGTTTACGAATTGCTGTGCAATCCAACCAAGTTTGAACCGCTGATACAAAGCTACGAAACGCAGCATATAGAGGAGGAGCTGCCTCTTCATCTCAAAATATGGGATTTGCTTCTCGTTGCGGTCGGACTTCGGAGGTGACTTTGCACGACACGAACAATGACAAGGAAGAGCTAGTTTCACATGCGAAAGTGAATGTTCCGGCAGAACAAACCATTCGCGGTGAACTGTTGCCGTCATCGAGCTCGCTCCGGAACATCCAGGACAACCCCGCCGTCGCCTATCTGGTGAGCCTCGGGTCAAAGCGAAGCAGGCAGACCATGAGCTCATTCCTCAACATTGTCGCCAAGATGATCGGGTTTCAGAACCTTCGTGACTGTGCATGGAGCTCAATGAGGCGGCACCACATATTGGCGGTGCTGGAAATGCTGGGGGATGCAGGGAAGGCTCCGGCAACGATCAACACCTACCTGTCAGCGCTCAAAGGGGTGGCTCTTGAAGCCTGGACGATGAAGCAAATTGATACGGACAGCTTCCAGCACATTAAGCAAGTCCGTTCAGTACGTGGATCTCGACTCCCAAAAGGGCGAGCACTTGAACGCCATGAGATTCGCAGCCTCTTTTTCACATGTGAAAGTGATTCAAGCGCCAAAGGGCTTCGGGATGCGGCCATTCTCGGGGTGCTCCTCGGGTGTGGCTTGCGCCGCTCGGAAATCGTTGCGCTGGACATGGAAAGCATGATCTACAAGGACCGCGCTCTCAAGGTCCTTGGCAAGGGCAACAAAGAGAGAATGGCGTATGTGCCTGGTGGCGCATGGAAAAGACTGGATAAGTGGGTTGAAGAGGTTCGAGGAACGCATGAAGGGCCTTTATTCCCGAGGATCAGGCGGTTTGATGATGTGACTGGAGAGCGGATGTCGGATCAGGCCATCTACCACATCTTGGAGACCAGAAGAGTAGAAGCCGGTCTGGAGAAGTTTGCGCCCCATGACCTGCGACGCACCTTTGCCTCCTCGATGCTGGATAACGGTGAGGATATTGTGACCGTGAAGGACGCAATGGGCCACTCAAGCATTGCAACTACCCAGAAATATGACAGGCGCGGCGATGAGCGCTTGAAGAGAGCAAGCCAACGCCTCGATATAGCGGATTAACAGCATGAATGATGAAGAACTCGAACTTGCCAGAGCCGAAGCCATGAAAGCCGATAGGTGCTTTTCAAAAGGACGGCTCAGGGACGAATTTCGGATGAAGCCTAAGCCAGGAGTAGAGCCAGTTTCGTTCTACAAAAACGGGTATGGCGGCCAATTTGTAGTGTACCGGATAGCAGATTGCCAACCAATGCGGAGAAGGGGCTGTTCACCGGCATCACAAAAGCAAATACGGGCGCAATCCATCCTTTCGGTCAAGGCAAGAATGCGTAGCAACCTAGCAAAGGCCTCTGTCTTGGCACAAAGGTGGGTCGCTCTGGAACCTCTGGTACTCGATACCGAGACGACCGGACTTGGCGAAAGAGACCAGGTGATCGAGCTGGCTGTTACAGACATCAGAGGCGCTGTTCTCCTCTGCACCAGATTGCGGCCAACCGTGGAAATTGACCCTCAGGCAATGGGTGTTCATGGTATCAACGAGGCAGAGCTGTCGAATGAGCCTACGTGGAATCAAGTTGCGCCAGCTCTCGCCCGGCTTTTGTCGGGCCGTCATCTGGTGATATTTAACTCCAGTTTCGACAGCAGGATGTTGAGGCAAACAGCCAGTGCATTTGGAGACCAACTCTCTTGGTGGCAAGAGCAGAACTGTCTATGCGCGATGAAGCTGGCGGCTGATGCCTTTGGCTCAACCAACCGGCACGGCACAATCTCACTTGCTGATGCCACCTGCGAGGCTGGTGTGAGCTGGAAAGGTCGAGCCCATTCAGCAGCGACCGACGCTATTGCCACCGCCGACCTGGTGACAGAGATAGCCAAAGTCCAACGTGACCTCGTGGTCCAGCTCCAGGAGCTTCAAAGCAAAGGTAATTTGGAATGACAGAACAATCCTACGGCGATAGCATCAAATTTTTCTCAGACTGGCAGAAGGACCCCGCGAAACGCACCGGCCTGAATGTGCAACACACGCTAACCAGAGGTGAGTATCCTACGGTCAGCATCGAGATTGCGCCGATCAGGGCTTCGGGGTCCAGCCCAGACTGGAAAAGCAAGATCACGGTGCAGCTCACTCGTGGCGAACTGACGGCGTTTTGCAGCGTTCTCTTTGGCTTGCGTAGCAAGGCTGAGGGTTCCTATCACGGGGACTCGAAGAATAAGAGCTTTGCGGTTTACAACAACGGCAAGGCCGGTGTTGCGATCATCCTGAGCGAGCGAGGAAACCAGCTCCAGAATTTCATCAATGATGACGACCGGATGGAGCTCGCAGTCTTCGCAGTTCGCCAGCTCTCCAACGCATGGAAAGTTACCCCTTCTGATGCCATCGCGCTGCTGCGTCAATCAGCGTGGATGGACCGCAATCTGTCCTAATCGCACATACCAAGGCACCCTAGAAATAGTCCCAACACCACAAACTTAGACCATCATGCAAAGTGGGGTATAGAGGGTGCCAGCCCCACCCCCGCAGTCCCCCTCGGCCACATTTCTGGCTTGCCCCGCGCTTTTCTTCTTTCTCTCTTTTTCTCTCTCTTTCTCAATCTAATCTCACACACGAAGGTCAAACAGGACACCCGCCGACGCGAAGCGGAGGCGTATTCTTGCCCCTCCCCCTCGTTGCATGATGGTCTAAAGCTGTCTACTATGTAACCAATGATCTGTTAGAACAAACCCACACATAGGCGGCAACATGGCTAAAAACTTCATATCAGAACAATTCTCGGCCATGTGCCGCGACTTAACGAACCTGTCCTCCCTTATCAAACGACTACCGCCACGGTACGCAAAAGTTGCGGCCATCCCTCCTACCAGAAAAGGAATGGAGAACGAGCCCGTCAACAAGATTGTCGTAACTGAACAAACTGGCCGCGAAGCTCTTGAACTGGCAGCGCACAGCTACAGAGATCTTCACATCAACCCAGACTATTCGCAGAAGTCTGCCAGGCGCACCGTGGGGGTTCTCTGGTTCTCCCCTTCCAGGATTGGTGTAGCTGACGAAATTGCGGCGACGGTTGAACGCATCAACGCGGCCAAAGCTGGTATCGAGGAGTTCATTATCTCGACGTACCCCACCAGGCAAGAAAGGTTTGAAGCACTTCGAGCGGACTGCCCTGGCGTCATGACTCTCCACCTTTACAGACAAATTCGGTGCTATACCAATGGCGACATCGACTCTATCCGCTTCACCTGGCAACGGAAGGACTCCTTGAAGAAGCCCGTAAAAGAGGAGCTTTTGCAACGCATCAGAGAGGAGCTGGAGCGATCTGGGCCAGACTATCAACTTCCCCTGGAGCAGCTTATCCAGAAGATCGCCAGCACCCCGGAGCCTTATCTCCGGGAACGAAGGGAAGTAAAGGTTCAGCCAGTGGCAAACGTCATGGCCGCAGGGGTACTCAAAACCGTTACCGCGCCAATGCCTCTGATCGTGCTCCAGGACAAGGAGGTTCAGCTCAAATTGCTTCGTAGCTTTGACGCCTCAGAACAACGCAAAACCCGATCTGATAAAGCGGCATCGGAAATCCTTGGCACCTTCGGTGGAGTCACCATCGAATCCTTCCCTGGATGAACCAGCGTGACCACGTAACAAGGCTCTTCCGCAGGCGGAAGGGCTTTGTACCACCCAAACAATTCCAATCGACAGCAGTATGATATATAATTATGATAATTACCGTATTACCGTAATTATCATAAATATTACAAATTAAAAGGAACGTTCTCATGGCAAGAAAATTGGTTGAGTTTGACGATGTAGCGGCTGCGGCCCAGAAGCTCAAGGACGCCGGTAAACGCCCAACGGTCATCGCTATCAGAGACATCATTGGCAAGGGGAGCTTTACCACCATTTCAACGTATCTCAAACAGTGGTCAGAGGAACACTCCCTCGATGAGGAGCCGGTAGAGGTAGTCCTTCCAGAATCGGTTATGAGTGATGCTGAGCTCTTCCTACAGAAGATCTATACGGTAGCCAAAGCAAGCGCCGATGAGCAGCTTGAGCGCGAGCGTGAACTGCTACGACAGAAAGAGCTTGAGTACCAGGAAGATATGCAGCAAGCCGTGGACATGGCAAATGATGCCACCGAACGGGCTGAACTACTGGAAGAACAACTTGAAGCTCTCACCAACAAAAAAACAGAGCTCGATGCGGCCCTTGGTAAGGCAGAAAACTCGCTATCCCTCAAGTCTGCGGAGCTAGAACGCTCACTGGCTGACATTGATAAGTTGGAAAAGCGGATCGTTGAGTTGGAAGGCAAGCTGGAGGCGAAAGCCGCAGATCTGACCCGAGCACAGGATCACCTGGAGCAAGCTGAAAGCGAAAATCGCTCTTTGAGCCAAAAATTGGCAACTACAGAGGGTGAGTTGGAGGTGCAAAAAGGCAAGAGTATAGAGCAGACAGAAAAGCTCCGAGCCGCTCAGGAACAAAATACATCGTTGAAAGAGCAGCTCGAAAATGTACAGGCCAAACTGGCCCAATCACAGGACTCCCTTGCCACAGCCAAAGCTCATGGCGAATCCGCTGAACGAGAGTGCCAGCGCCTATCTGGAGAGGTAGAAAAGCTGGACGCCAAATTATCCAGCGCCGAAGCAGAAGCTCGCGCTCTTGTTCAAGACAAAGGCATGATGGCTGGTCAGTTGCAGGAAAAAGACCAGCAGGCCAAGAGCCTCGAACAAAGACTCAATGATGCACTGACCAAAATTTCTGGGTTGGAGCAAGAGCTCGTTAAAGCTGGTAAGGGAGGGAAAAAGAAAGAGGAAAACTGATGGCGCGAAAGGCTAAATATTCAGAAGAGTGGCGACACAGAGCTGCGGCTCTTCAAACCAAGATTGAGGAGGCTATGACACTAGCCGCCTCATCTATTGGCGACTATCGCTGGTTACACCGTCTCCATAGTTGGGTTACGGAGGTGGCTCAAGGTAAAGCCCCAGACTGGTGGACAGATCTGGATTGTGAAATATCCCTCCCCCGAGAAGAAAAGCGGATCAGCACGTTCCTCTCGACACAAAAGAAGCGCATCACTCTCCAGATGTGTTTGTCGTAGGGGGCCTCATGAAACAACTTCCTCCTGACACACCAGAACAATCACTGATCACTCAGTACAAAGGGCCTCGCCTTGTCGTTAAGGCCTACGCTGGAACGGGTAAAACCACGACACTGGTGAAGTACGCCCACAACAACCTCGATTCACGTATCCTCTACTTGGCATACAACCGGGCTATCCGCGATGAGGCAAGAGAAAAGTTTCCTGCAAACGTAGACTGCAAAACGTCCCACCAGCTTGCCTACGCAACTATAGGACGGGGCTACCAGCACAAACTCTCCGGCAACCTAAGGCTCACCGATATTGCCCAAGCGGTGAATACCAAGAACTGGACGTTTGCCAAAGATATTCTCGATACGCTCAACGCCTTTATGTGCAGTGCAGACATGCGGATTCTTTATACGCATTTTGCTCGCGCCGATACGGGTAAAGTGCTTACGTCCAAACAGGAGAGATACCAAATCCAGGTGGTCGAAGGTGCTGAGCTCATATGGAAACGGATGACAAACGTTCAAGATCCGTTCCCGACCGTACACGACTGCTACCTCAAACAGTATCAGCTCGGGATGCCGAATCTGTCTCGCCGGTACACCACCATTCTTTTTGATGAGGCACAAGACGCTAACCCCGTAACAAGTAGCATCGTCCTACAGCAGAACTGCAAGGTAATCCTGGTTGGAGATCGCCACCAGCAGATCTATAGGTTCAGAGGCGCAAACAACGCCCTTGATAGCAAAGAGCTCATGAACGCCGACCAACTCTATCTCACTCATAGCTTCCGCTTTGGCCCTAACGTTTCCCTGGTGGCAAACGCCCTTCTTGAACTCAAAGGTGAAACACGACCTGTTGTTGGCCGGGGACCAGCAGATCAGGTAGTCATGTTTTTACCAGGTGATGTGGGCCATCGCGCAATACTTCACCGAACTGTCATGGGGGTTATAGAGACGGCGCTCTCTGCGACCGAATCCGGAGCGCAGGTTTTCTGGGTCGGTGGAATCGACGCTTACCAGATCAATGAGCTCCAGGATTTGTACTGGTTTTCGATGGCAGAGCCAGACCGGGTAAAGAATAAGAAACTGCTTGATGAGTATGAAGACTACTTCGAGTATCAAGAAGTAGCGAAGGCGACCAAAGACCCTGAGATGATGAGGGCTGTCAAGATCATCAACAGCTACGATGAAATCCCTGAACGACTCACCACTCTACGACGCAATACAGTCAAAGAAGAGTTTGGGGCTGACATTACGGTCTCAACAGCTCATCGGTGCAAGGGGTTGGAGTGGGACTTTGTTCAGCTCTATGACGACTTTCCGGATGTCCTGGACCCAGAGCTCGACCCAATGGCCCGTGACGATGAAATAAACCTGCTCTACGTCGCATCCACCAGAGCGATGCGAATCCTTGCATTGAACAGCGCTGTCGAGATGGTTATCCGCTACATCACCCAAAAACGCATGGTCGAGAAGCAGATGAAGATGGCCGCAGAAGCGACAGAAGTTGAAGAGGACACGACCAAATAGTTTGGTCAATTCTTTCACATGTGAAAGTTGACAAATAAAACGCTCTAAGCGCCCTAAATGGGCGCTTACACCTGCCTAATTTCACGCCTCCCACCTCTACCATATCGAGCATGGGAAAATACGTGCGTGAGACTATGAAAAAATCACCTTTGAATTTACTGCTCCTTGCAGCGCTCACGCTGGGGGCATCACACCAGGCTTGGGCTCAAGATGGCACACGGCCTGGTTTTTATGAGCGAAAGGAAGAGGGTTGGTTCTGGTACAAGGAAGAGCCCAAAGAACCAGAGAAAAAACCCGAAAAGCCCAAACCAAAGCCTGTGGCAGAAGCGAAGCCTACACAGCCGAAGCCTGCCGCACCGCTACCAAGCGCTCCAGAAATGTTCTCGGCGGAATGGTTCCGGGAAAACTTACCCAAATACAAAGACCTTGCTTGGAACAATCCTACCGTCGAAAACGTCAGGACATTTCTCTATTTGCAGCGATTTGCGATAGATCGCTCTGAACAGTTTTCAGATGCTACAGAGCTGGCGGTCGTAGGTGATCCTTTCTTGGATGAAATTACTCGACGTCCTGCTGCCACGTTTGCCTCACAACAAGTTGATCGTGACGCTGGTAACGCCAAAAACATACTACTCAAAAGCGTAGCCGACCGCGTAGGGATATTCTTCTTCTACAAGTCCGACGATGACTACAGTGACTTGCAAGCACCGCTCATCAAGATGTTGGAACAAGGAGAAGGATTCTCGATCATTCCTGTATCTATGGACGGCAAACCACTCCCCAGTGGGCTTTTCCCCCATTACAAAACCGATGAAGGCCATGCCAAACAACTTGGTATCGTAACTTTCCCTGCTGTTTACCTCGCATCTCCAGACGGTCAGTTCGCTCCTATAGGACAAGGGCCAATGTCTCTTCCTGAGCTGAATCACAGGATTTTGGTCGCAGCAAAACGCAATGGTTGGGTCACAGACGAAGAGTTTAACCGTACACGTCCGGTACTCAACCTGGAAAACAACATAGCCGAACGCTTGGCCTCACCAGAGCTGGGCTCTGACCTCAAACAGCTATCTCAAGCGAGCGGTGATAAAGACAACTTTGTGCCACCGGAACAACTCATGAAGTACATCCGGGACAAATTACAGGAGAACTAAGATGGTCACGCACAAGACATTAAAAAGGAGCCTGCTTGCCCTGAGTGTGGCGGCCAGTCTCGTCATGGCACCGACAGGGGCGATAGCCGCTAACGGCCTCCAATCACAGATGGACAAACTCTTCAATGAAATGAGCAACACAACACCACCTGGGGTTTATGAAAGCCAACGACGTGGCGTTTTAGCTGGTGGCCGGTTCACTGCAAAGACACGAATCTTCGACGAGAACCTGGTGAGCTTTGCCCCTCCATCATGGAAAGCTGGTTGCGGTGGTGTAGATCTGTTCGGCGGTTCGCTTTCCTTCATTAACGCGGATCAAATTGTCCAACTCCTTCGGGCTGTAGCAGCCAACGCCAAGGGCTATGCCTTCCAGCTTGCGCTCGATAACGTTTTCCCGGACGGAGCGAAGTGGATAGAGAACTTCCAGAAGAAAGTGCAAGCGCTCAACCAACATCTGGGCAACTCCTGCCAGCTCGCTCAAGGTTTCGTGAACGACCTAACCAGCGGCATGGACCTTAAACACAAAACTGATGCTTCTATAACCGCGACAACTTCCGGCCTGTATGAAGACTTCTTCGGGTCCAAGCAGGAAACCAGCGGCAAGAGTCCTCTGGAAGAACTGAAAGCCAACAAGCCTGACGAATACAACAAGATGATTGGCAACATCGTCTGGAAGCAACTCAAGAGCAACAACGCCAACACCTGGTTCCAGTACGGGGATAACACCCTTCTTGAAGCGATCATGTCTTTAACCGGCACAGTCATCATTGGTGATCTGGTAAACGACCCGAACTCAACCGGCACTGGTGCGAAAACAACCCCTCTGACGACCCTACCAGGTAACAAGATCACCTTGTCAGACCTGATTTCAGGCGGTTCTGTTGAGATCTATTCCTGTGATTCTGATACGACCAACTGCCTGAGTGCTGGCTCCAGCAATAAAACTGTCGTGCTCAAAGGTATCAAGAACCAGATCACCGATATGCTGTTAGGAACAAGCTCTACACCTGGTGTGATCTACAAATACGCAACGAACTCTGGAACCTTAACCGACCCAGAAAAGGCCTTTGTTTCTAACCTCCCCGGAGGGATTGGCACCATTGTTCGTAACTTGTCTGTCCTTTCACAGGACGGCGCTAACCTGTTCGCAACAGAGTCATCAGGAGCGATAGCCCTGACCATGATGTATAGCTTCTCGGAAGAGTTCTTCCGCGCAGCTCGCATTGCGATGGCTAACAGCAAATCACCCTACAAGAAAGAGGCACTAGAGCTTCTCGCGCAATCGCAACAGCAAATCCGTGCTGAATACACAATCCTGTCCTCTCAATACGGCGATCTGGCAAGCCAAATTGAGAAATACAACAACCTACTGGACAACATCCGCAAGCAAAAATACATGCTGGCAACTTTGTCCAATCCTCCTAGCACGAACTAAGGAGCTATTGGAATGGGATCTTTTTCAATCCACTCTATCGGTGACTCTGCTTTTCTGGAGCAAATCCTGATTGCAGTATCAATGATCACCGGCACCGGGGATTTCGAGAAGATGGTCAGTATTGGCCTGCTTCTTGGGGTCTTGATGATCTGTATTCAGTCCGTCTTTCAGGGCGCAAAGCAAATCAACTTCCAGCAAGTGCTGGTAGGTTGGATTCTATATGCCTGTTTCTTCGGCCCAACCACAACTGTGACTATCGAGGACGCTTATACAGGGCAGGTTCGAGTCGTCGCCAATGTCCCTATTGGGGTAGGCTTTGCTGGAGGTGTCATATCCAACGTGGGATACACCATCACCAATTTGTTTGAAACTGGATATGGGGTAATCGTACCAAATGTCACGGAAAGCCACTTTTCCGAAACACTGAAACTGTTGAATGACGTCAGACGGCGAGCCTATGACACAGGAGTTTTTACTGCGCTTAACTCAGCAAATGGAGGCGGCTATGTTGACGTGAGGCGTTCCTGGAACAATTACATTCGGGAATGCACGTTAACCAAAGTCGATCTCAACCTAATGTCCCTTGATGAGTTGATGAACCGTTCAACTGACTCAGCTTTGCGATTCAACTCACAGCTCTACGGAACTAGGTTGTATTTGTCTACAGCAAACCCTGACGGCGCTGACTACACATGTACTGACGGATGGGTGGCTATTAGCACTGCAACCGCCAACCTAAGCAGCCCGGTTGTTGTTGATGCTCTTAACAGCCTACTTGGTATTGACACGTCAACTGGAGACAACGCTCTAACGAAGCTGACCGATTCGCTTCAAGCGATGGGTGCCACAACTACGTCATCAATCGACTATCTGAAAGCCGCCGTTCTGGAGCCCCTCTATTATGAAGCCGCAGCAGGACGTTATCAGGACCTCCAGGATTATGGCTCTGCATTGATGGTCAACCAGGCTATTCAGCAACGGAACACACAGTGGGCCGCAGAGCAGTCGATGTTCATGACCGTCGTCCGACCAATGCTGACGTTCTTTGAAGGCTTTATTTATGCTATAACCCCGATCATTGCTTTTATTATCGTGATGGGCAGCTTCGGCCTCCAGTTAGCCGGGAAATATGTACAAACCATCCTCTGGATTCAGCTATGGATGCCAGTCCTCTCAATTATAAACCTGTTTGTTCATACCGCCGCGTCAAATGAGATGTCTAGCCTCAGTGCTGGTGGTCTCAACTCCATGTACGCTCTTTCCTCAACTGGAGATGTTCTGCAACACTGGATTGCAACCGGCGGCATGTTGGCTGCGGCCACTCCGGTGATTTCCCTGTTTATCGTCACAGGTAGCACCTACGCCTTCACCAGCTTGGCATCGAGAATAAGTGGTTCTGACCACGTTGACGAAAAGATGCAAACGCCAGATCTACTCAAGCAAGGTCCGGTTATGCAAAGTCAGCCAGCGTACAATCACAACCAGTTCAGTGGTGCGATTGCAAACGGCGCAGAAAGCATGATCAGTACCTTCTCGCTTGGCTCCACCTTGGCATCAGGCGTGAGCTCCGCACAGGCATTACAAAGTCAGAAATCGGAGGCTTTCCAAAGCACTCTCGGTCGAGGTTTTTCTGATGGAGTAAGTCAGGATCAAGCCTATTCAAGACTCTCCAATGTCGGGCGCAACGTTTCGTCGCAAAACACAGCTCAAAGCCAATTGATCAACCAGCAAGCCAAGAACTTCATGGATAAGTTCCAGGTGGATGATAGCCACTCTGATGCTGTCAAAGGTGCTTTTGCCATGCAGGCTATGGGCACACTCGATGTTGACGAAGCTGCGTCCATGCTTATGCCTATGGTTGGTAAGGCCAGGGCAGCAATGAAGGCCGCTGCTGGTGTGAAATCAAACAGTACAGCCCTAGTTCCTGCTGGTGGTAATGGCGAATCAGGCGGCGGCAGTGATGTCCTGGACATCAAAGCGCAAGCGAAGGGAGCAACAGAGTCATCAACTCAAGACTCTTCAAGCTGGTCAGCAAGCGATGTGTCCCAGTTCATGAAGGGTGTGAGCTATTCGCAAACCGATAGCCAGGCGTTGACAAATCAATTAGCGCAGGGTTTCAGCCGTTCTGGAAGCGAGTCATTTAAGCAAACCTGGGGCGATAGCTTATCCCAGAACCTATCCAAGTCCGCTTCTGAACTGGTGTCTGCATCGGACACCTTCACTACAATGAGTCAGCTCCAAAACCAAATGGGCTCCATGACTAATACCGACTTTAAAACTCTCGGTGGTGCAGTGGCACAAACCCCTGCGGCCATGAACCAACTGAATGACTATTTCCGAAATGCCGCGCCGCAATCGGTTAAAGACGAGGCGGCTTCACTACAGCAAAGATACCAAGCCTACGGAATGTCTCCTCAAGTGGCCCAGGCAGCAGCGCGAATGACGGCAATGACCAACTCCAAAAATTACGAACAGGGTAAGGAGCTTGGCGGGTATCAAGCCGCACTACAGGCGATCAATACCGCGTCCGGTCGCAATGGAGCATTTAGTGGTGATGCTTACGGAAATAACGGCATTGAAGGCCCGAATGTTCAAGGCCTACCAGGTCAGGTTCAAGGGGCTGTAGGCAGTGGACCTAACATACCAACCGGATTCCGGGAGAATGTGGCTGGGATGGCTGGAACTAATCCGGCATCAGAAGCTGGTCAGTTACCAACGAATAGCCCCCTTGTTCAAAATGAACATGCAGCCGGTACGTCAGCTCTTCATAACCAAGCACAGCAAACAGAGCGAAATGTATCTGCTCCTGAACTGAAAAAAGCCCAAGATAACCTTATGAACTCGCTTCCGGAAATGTCTTGGAGCGCTTCGGCGTGGGGAGCGTGGGACAACTCCAGTGATTGGATGGGCCGCAGAGCTGAACAAGCAGGTGGAGCTCTCATTGCTGGTGGTCAAGCTGGCGCTGATGCGTTCTCAAAAGCGATGGATCAAATGAGAACGATGACACCTGAACAACGCGACCAATTCATCGCGGCCACTCAACGCGGCGACCAGGCCGTGCAAGAGGAGTTTGGCTGGGCCGGTGATGCGATGGTCGGTATGGCTAAACTTGGCCGCAACGTCATAGGAGCTGCTGCAAGCGGCTATGATGCAGCGAAGGAGTGGTTAACTGGTAAATCTGATCTATCGGAAGCCGCTAAAGGGATGAGCATTGAGGAACGCGGCGCGTTCTATGCAGCAGCGCTATCCTCTGCCGCAGAAGCTGGTGGTGGAGCCGCGCAGCAGTTTATGAACCAGTACGGTGATGAGTTCAAAGAAACGATGCAGTCTATCGCTCAAAGCCGTTATGGGCTGACTGAATCCCAAGCCGCTGTTTATGCCGAATCTTTTGACACAAACGAAGGTCGCATGAATCAGGCTGTTCAAAATCTGAAAATGGAGTATGCAGAACGTAACCCGGATGGCTCACCGATGATGCAAGGAGGTCAGCCTGTTCTTTCTCAGCAAAACGAAGAGTTTACGGACAAGCTGGTAAACGTATTGCAGAACTCGACGGAAGCTGGAGACCGTTCAGGTAGCTATTTGACTGCCGTCAGGGGGTACAATATAGCAAATCAAAGGTTCTAAAAGACCGACCAAATAATAAGGGGGCTGTTCAGGCCCCCTTATTCGTCTCCAGCTCCAATATGGAAGCGCTGGTCAAAATCATAGGAATCTTGAAACCCACCAGTTTGTTTTTTTCTGCGCCTGGTAGGTGGTGCCTCTTTATATGCTGACCGCGCAGCACAGATAAAGCACGTTAGTCCAAACAGAGCCCCGACAACCAAAGCAACTTGCCACTGGAAGTAAGCTATCCCTCCCCAGAAGATAACAGCAGCCCAAAGGCTTCTGTGAACCAGAAATAGGAAACGAGCACCCCAAACGCCGAAGGGAGCCAGTGCCACACCAAGTCCCCAAGGTGTGTCAGCCATCATGGCTATTCCCAGAAGCACCATTCCCAGCAGAAGAATATTGACCACATGTTTCATATCAACCCCCTTACTCTTTACCTCCAGTTTACCACGGCATCAAAAAATGCAACTGTGAAAATTTGACTATTTTTTGCTAAACCACCATTCCATTGGCAACTTCTTTGATTAGAATTTTCCCTCAAACTTTCACATGTGAAAGTTTGCCCTTACGGAACAAGGCGTTTATTGACAAAGCATTACATAGTTGAACATGTCAAACAAATCGCATACACTATGGAATAGGCCATTGCTAACGCTTTGGTCCCCATCTGCAACACCGCAGAGTTCTCTTTCTCAAATATCTCTTTCTGTAAACACCATCATCCTTGTGTGGTCGGGATGCGCCTTTGCCTTCCCTGCCCTCCTCAGCTCCTGCTGTATTCGCAATTTCAGCCCTCGCTGTATCCCTAAAATCACTTATACCTAAACGCTATTTAATATCACAAAATACCGCACTCCCTGTGCGCTATTTCCGCCATTCTTTTGGCGCACTTTCAATTACTATCGCAAAAATATCCGTATCCCATTGATTACTAAAAGTATTGTAACTTTGTTCCGTCGGTACAAAGTTAAGTGTATGTTTTTAAAGGTTTTTTATTGTTGACAGCATCATTATTTGGGCTTATAAAGGCGCAAAATGTGTCAGTTTGTGACAATAGAAGAACTCTAAAAGCGTTCATCGAATAACGCACTTTTTGTATGGCTAACAACGCAGTTTAAAGGGTGGCAAACAATGGATAAATGCCAATTGATAGACATCCCAAGCGACCCAGAGAAGAAACGTGAGTGGATCAAGTACAAACTCAAGATCCAGGGGCTTTCTCTGGCCGCATTGGGCAGAAAACACAAAACATCTCGGCAGGTGGTGTCTACGGCACTCTATAAGCCCAGTCCACGCTGGGAACATGAGATAGCTACAGCTTTGGGTGTGAAGCCGTCTGAGATTTGGCCGGAGCGGTACGACGAAGAACACGAAATACCCCTCAGACATAAGGAGGCAAGCTGATGAAGAACAAAGCCAAGGCGCTAGTTCTGTCTGCGGCTCTACTTTCATCAACAGCGAATGCTATTGACCTGAGCGGAACCATCTTCGACAAAGCAGCGAAAGCATATAACCTCGACCCTCTTCTAGTGTATTCGGTCGCATTGGCCGAATCTGCATCAGGGAGAGGTAATGGCTCTATAAGTCCTTGGCCTTGGACGCTTCGCGTTCCTGGGCTTCCTTTCTATGCTAAGTCGGAAGATCAGGCAAAGGCTAAGCTCGCTGAGTTTCAGCAGCAGTACGGTCGTGCCATTGATGTCGGGTTTATGCAAGTGAGCATCCGGTGGAATGGTCATAGAGTTTCTTCTCCAGCAGATCTTCTCGACCCAGAGACCAACGTCATGGTTGGGGCAGAGGTGCTATCAGAAGCCATTCAGTCATCTCCAAATGACTTGGAGCTTGGCGTTGGCCGCTATCACGCCTGGGAAGACGAAATCCGAGCCAGAAACTATGGTAGCCGAGTCTTGGCTATCTATCGCAACCTTCGTGATTTGTGAGGGGGGCGGAATGTTGGAACTGGATATTATTGGTGCGTGGGATGCAAGAGCCGTCAACCTCGATCAAGAAGAAGCTGATAGAAACGTCTACGAGTTCGATCTGACATTGTGGAACCTGCTATCCACTCTGGCAAAAGAACGTCCAGATGATGCGGCCTCACAATTTTCTTTGGGCATGGACACCGTTCAAAAGCTGTCACTGGCAACACCTTCCCAATTGGAAGCTCTGGCCTCTGGCGTGTTGATCTCTTTCAAACTCGAAACAGCAGAGCAGAACATCATCACGCGACTCTCTGGCGACTACGACCCTGTAGTTTTTATCAACCATAGTGTTGATGAATTTGATGCTGCCTACTGGTTGCTATTTAACCGCGTCGCATCGAGAGACCCGGAGATGGCAAAGGAAGTTTTCGGGGTTTCGAGAGAGCTTGCGGAGCTGGTGGCTAAGGCAACAGACAGCCAGTTGCGCCACATGTCTGGAACAACGGTTACGCATTTTACGCTTCGTTTTGCTCCGAGCATCATTGAAGAAATTCTCGATGACAGCCGGGAAGAGTTAACACACCCGGTATTGAAAAAACTGCAACAGTCTCTACAGGGACGTGGGAGGTGGAGATGAACATTGGCAACTCTGGTACATTGGGTCGCTGGGTTACAGCTCGACACATGGCCCTTGCTGGGTACATCACAAAAATCATCATGATCGAGACTGGCCTGACCTACAAACAGGTCAGACGGCTTTACCAGGATCTGGAGAGGGACGGATATACTCTGGAACGAAAATCCAGAACTTTCCGGGGTGGTGCGACACTGATTCATAGTCACACATCCAAGATACAGGCCTCTCTTCTAATGCAGCTCTACTTCAACATTGGTGGAGAAGCCGTGTTGCGGTCTGTGAACATCAAAGCCTTGAACAAGGCATTTAGAATGTATCACGCAATCCGCAAAGAAGTGCCCGGAATGAAAGGTGCTCGGTGGGCTCCGTTTGATATTACTGATGCCTGGTGTCTTGCTTCGGAGCTGAGAAGTGGGGACGCAATGCTGGAGGTGTGCGACAACTGCAAGTGTACGTACTTCACCTCTGTTAATCAAAGAACCTGCGTTGAATGTCCGTTCTGCAAAGAACAAGAAGGCATGGTGGTGGGGAGAAAGAGTGTGCTTGAGTAGACTATGACATTTCGGACCAGAAGATGAGCGCCCAAACTTTGCGGCGCTCATTTTTTTACTTCTTCTGTGGGATACGGTAGCGCTCCAGCTCGACAGCTCCCAATCCCTTGAAAGCATCCGGGCGACGTCCTTGCCCACTCCACGAAACTCCGTCTTTTGAATATTTAGCATTATCAGGTTCTGATCTGCTCGTGAACATTTCGTTGAGCAAGCCAATGTCCACACCGCAGGATTCCATGTCGCTCATTATTCGCTCAGCCTGAGCTCGCTTTTCTTTTTCTTCTTCTTCTCGCTTTTTGTACTCTTCCTCCAGTTCATTGAGAACGCCCTTCATTCTGTCAATGATCTCCCGAACTTCATCTAACGGGAGCCCTCGCAACAGGGTGCGAATGCGGCTTTTACGCTTTAACTCTGCGATTATTAACTCTCTACGTTCAGCCGCTGATAGCGTAGAGAACTCCTCGTGGTCTTTCATGTCATACGGAGCCCATCAGTTTTCCTTTAAGTGAATCACGTTGAGAGTTCAGTTTTTCGTCAGTCTGCACTGGCGAATTTTGATGCTGTGCAGGTTGACTCTCTGAACTCTGTTGCTCAAAAGACCCAATGTTGCCAGAAAATCGAAGAGAATAAAGACCCAATAGAGCAAGGGCGCGGAGCCGATCACTACGCGCCTTATGCTGCATCTGGGACAGTTCACGATAGAGCTCCGGAAAGGCTTGCTCCGATATGTTCAGATTAGATATTTTTCCATCCCATTTGCTACCAGCCACAACGACCTCCTATCTATCAGCCGCAGAACCAGAAGCCCCTGGCATTGGATGCCACGGATTCGTTGGGCAGTACGATCCTGCTCTTAGGGAAAAGCTCCTTGGCCGCATCTTGGTAAGCCTCGGCACCGCCACCAGCCAGCAGAACTACGTCAGCATCCATCCCGTCCTCACGCATTGACTTCCGCATAGGGATCAAGGCGTTTTGAGCGACTTTGGTTGAGGCTTTCTTGAAGTAGTCTTTGATCGATACCTTTTCACCGTAGAGGAAGATTTCGGCCTTACCGGCACGAATAGCTTTCTCGATCTTTTCGATGCCAGGGGCACCGCCGTGGTCTTCCTGGATTAGCCGGTCCGTTTCCTGTAGCAACACCGACATCGCCTTGAGGCTGGTGCCAGATGAGTGATAGCGGACCTCTCCCTCTTCAAGAGCTACCCAGTCTACAGAAAAGAACCCAGGGTCAATTACAACGGTTTTTCCTCCCTGGATAATCTCCAGGAGGTCTTCATCTTTGGTTGTACTTACAACATCCATGTAAGCACCGGCAGGTTGAGGTACAACCACGACAGACTTAACCGCTACCGAACGTTTTGGCGTGATCTGGTGTTCGCCCTCAAGCCGAGCTTTCAACGCCTCTCTGCGCTCTACGTCCATGTACTGACTAACAGGCAGGCCAGTCACCAGCACATCGATCTCCTTCTGCTCGGACATCAGGAGTGCAGCGTAGAAAAGAGCCTTGTATGGATTGGTCGAAGGATAGTCGCCGTGAAGCTCACGCTCCCATCCTTGCAATCGGTCAGGCTCGACGCCTGCAACCCATTTCTCTCCATCAATCACAACCTGAATGCAGGTCCCTGCACCGCCAGTTAACTGTTGTGGCATCAGCTCCAATGGACCTGCCCCCACCGGCATGACGACTGTGCGAGCTTCCTCACCTTTATACCCCATTGCCATTTTCAGGTTGGAGTAACCAATATCCAAACCCAGAACAAATTGACTCATGAAATCCTCCAAAGATTGCTTTTAGATTGCTTTTCGATTGCTTGCCGCGTGTTGGATAGAGAATAAGGCTAAAAGCGGGGACAGATGGCCTGTGTAATTGCCCAAAAGGGGCATATAGGTTGCTTTTCGGTGGCTTTTTGATCGTTGAGTAAGGAAACCTATGGGAACGCTGCACGGATAGGCTCAGATAAACAGACCTTACCCTCGCATCGAGAACCGCTTGCCATCCAGCATCGAGAGACGGTGGTAAAGAGGCAATTGGAATATTTGATGCCATATCCAATATATCTGGAATCTTTACATATAGATTCATATGTAAAGAGGCTGTGAAAGAATAAGAGCATAAAGATTCCAGATAGATAGAGGGAAATTTGACAAATTCCAAAGATGGGTTAGCCTAGTGACAGAACTAGATTCCATTATTGGAATAATCAGCTTTAAATTCCAGATAGATAGTTATGTGGATAGGAATTGGATAGGAATTGGGAGGATATTGAGGTGAGTCTACCAACAGAGCGATGGCTAGAACTGCTAGATCCGAAGCTCGAAGAAGAACGATCCGAGATAACAGAGGATCTGCTAGAGGCAGAGGGACGAGAGTTTGTTGCAGAGGTACGGAGCAAACTGGATCACGCCTTAGCGGTTCTTGCTGTCGAGGCGCAGCAGGAAGCGGATATGTACTGGAACGCGCACAAATCAGCGCGTGAAGAAGCGTCAGAGGACGAACAAGGGCGTGTCGGTACACGGGTTCGCATTCTAGGCGTATCACTCGTTGCAGAGTGGTATCGCAACAGATTTGTCGAACAAGTTCCCGGACAAAAGAAAAGGGTTCTATCGACACATATCAAGAAGGGTCGGGGTCATGCCTATAGCATGTCGCACTTCAAGAAAGAGCCTGCCTGGGCACAAGAGTTGATCCAGCAAGTTGAAACCAGGTATGCCGTGTTAAGACAACGCGCCACTGCCTTAGCAAAAATTCGCCGGGCGCTAAACGAGTACGAGCGCCAGCTAAACAAGACACATAGCGACGAGGTGTGACAACATGACAGCATCTGTAGCGGCCACTGAACTGGCGAAACTGGGGAAATGTGAAGCGATGATCAAGAAAGTCGCCAGCCATCCTCGCCCTGCCCTGTCAAAGCGCCCACAATCGCCACAGGGGACAGATAGCACCCTTCGGGGTGAGTTCGCCCATTTCCGGTATGAAGCGGCAGCCCTGCGCTTCATGAGCAGCACTGCGGGGGCTAAGCGTCGCATCTACCAGCTAGTGTTTTCAGCAACGGTAGCAGCGGGAGTTTTGACACTGCTGGCGGCATGGACCACCAGCTAGAAAGTATCGACGGAACAATCATGAGCAAGAGAACCAAAGACAAAGACCTGGAGAAACTCGACGTAATCAAAGACTCACCGCAAATGAGCCTGTTTGAGATCATTGAATCTCCGGCCAAGAAAGACGACTACTCCAACACCATCGAGATCTACGATGCGCTGCCTAAGTACATTTGGGACCAAAAGCGTGAGCATGAAGATTTGTCCAACGCTGTAGTGACGCGACAATGCTCCATCAGAGGCCAGCAGTTCACGGTGAAGGTGAAGCCAGCCATCATCGAGAAGGATGACGGAAGAACCGTGCTGATCTACGCGGGACAGCGAGAGGAAATCCTTGAGGATGCTCTACGCAAGCTCGCAGTGAACGGGAAAGGCCATATCATCGAGGGCAAGGCTGGAGTCATGTTCACTCTGTACGAACTCCAGAAAGAGCTCTCGAAGATGGGTCACGGGTACAACCTGAACGAAATCAAGGAAGCAATCCAGGTTTGTCGTGGCGCAACACTCGAATGTATCAGTGATGACGGTGAAGCCTTCATCAGCTCCAGCTTCTTCCCGATGGTGGGACTGACCACCAGAGGTGAGTTTCGCAAGAAAGGCGGGAACGCCAGGTGCTATGTGCAGTTCAACCCGCTGGTAAACGAATCGATCATGAATCTGTCGTTTCGTCAGTACAACTACAAAATCGGAATGCAAATCCGCTCCCCTCTTGCACGGTACATCTACAAGCGAATGAGCCACTACTGGACTCAAGCATCACCAGATTCGCCGTACACGCCATCGCTTATCAGCTTCCTGACCCAGAGCCCTCGTGAATTGAGCCCACGGATGCCGGAGAACGTCAGAGCCATGAAGCTCGCTCTGGAGGCCCTCATCAAACAAGAGGTCATAAGCGACTACGACGCGAACCAGATCAAGGATGGCCGCAGAGTCATCGACGTGCGGTACGTCATAAGGCCTCATGAGAACTTCGTGAAGCAGGTGATGGCGTCCAACAAGCGTAAGCAGCAGACAGAGCTACGGGCCATCAAGCACGGCATGATCGACCACGACATCATTGATGAACCCCAACGTAAGGGGAGATAGCCACCAGAATCTCCCACCCCCCAGGGAAAAGAAAGATAGGCGCGTCAGCGCCTTTTTTTATGCCAGAAGAAAGCGCACAAGGTACGCCCACCAGGCAGGACCGGAAACGGAATGCCTCCGCATATGGGGGAGCTGCACGGATAGAGCGAACGTGACCCCAGATGCAGCGTGGGCTGGGGCTCTATATATGGGATCGCTGCACGGTAGTCGCAAGCTGAGTCTCAGTATCGTGCAAGCGTAAGCCACGACGAAGGATAAGTGCCATGCTGCTCCAGTGGTTCCCGTAGAGTGGTTCCCGTAAGGTATTGATAGTTAAAGGGTGAGGATGTGGGGGACCTGCACGTTATGAGATTTGATATGTGGGTACGTTGCACGAAAGCAGGTCCTGAACCTCTCGATATATGGGAACTCTGCACGATTGACGAAGCAGAACAAAGATTGACAGATCAGGACAAACCTAAAAAAGCAGTCAAAATGACTCTAATAGTCCATAAAGTGATCACGCGCACACAAAAAGAGGCCAAAAGTTATCCACATTTCCTGTGCATAAACGGGGTTTTGGTATATGGGAACGCTGCACGATCATATGTGGGTACGCTGCACGGTGCAAAAAACGACCAAAATTGACATGTGGGTACGTTGCACGTTCAGAAAATTGTATATGGGGCGACTGCACGTATGACCTTAGACATGTGGGAATACTGCACGAACACCAGATCTGATATGTGGGAACGCTGCACGAAAGCTCTGTTTTGTAAGGATTTTGTGGAAAAAAGAGGGGTTCCGTGTGGATAACAGTGGATAAGATCCAAGGGTATGTGGGGACGTTGCACGGCAACCTATGGGAACGCTGCACGGCAACCTATGGGTTTGTTGCACGGAATAAATATGAAAACACCAGTAATATCAATGTGTTGAGTGGTGATTTAGAACGCCTAACCTGTCTTTAACCGTTTTTAATCCTTTATACAAAGATCTAAAGATCTTTATATTTATCCTTTTGATCACTGAACAAAAAATAATCAACACTGTTTTTTTAGAAAAAAGTCTCGTATGCAAGGCCGAACAGGACGAGTATCACCAACAAGATAAGCATCGACAGCACAAAGTAACCAGACTCGTACATCACAGCTTTGATCACAGAAACGACGCTGATCGATCTTCCAGAGATCCTCCCGATGATCCACTGAAACGCAACGAACGAACCAAGCCCACAGATCAGAACCACCGCTACGGAGACAAGTGCATGTTCCCTCAGGACAGACTCACTCAGGAAACCATACTGCATCCCCATCAATACAAGCCTGCCAATGCCAAAACCCAGGCCCAATGCAACAGCTCCACGAACCAGCACGACCTTCAACGACTGGAGCCATGTCAGCTCAAGATCCATCCCCTTACGGGAAGACCGACGCACCAGCACCGTAGATATGCCCAACCCCAAAAACACCAAAAAAACAAAATCCAACATTGCCACCTCTGCACAAATCAATCAGAACCACAGGCCTCTCGGCCAAATGCGCCACCAGGGAGAACCCACTTCTGCCCCTCCGGCACAAAAATCGGGAGCGTGTAATCTTCTCTGGATACCTGCTCCAATGCCTCAACATCACTAATCTGTATCGGCGCAACAGCAGAACCTAAATCTATTACGTCGATTTTTTTTCTTGATACCGTCACACCAAAGGTTTGTTCATACTGAGCAATTTTCCCAGCTCGTTCAGGCCAGTAGTGACGGATCGTGGACCAGATACGCTGTGAGTTGTAGATGCAGGTCATACACGACGACCGGCTCCAGCCAAGGCGATAAGGGACTGGGGCCAGTATGCGGTGACGCTCAATTACTTCCCATACCTCCTCCTCAGTCCAATGAAGAACGGGCCTCCAGGCATCAACTAACCGTGCAGTCTTCCCATATCTTCTGTCACAGGCATGAGCCTCAAGCTGGTTGTACTTGGATCTGTTTGCACTTTCCTCCCGGCGCTCACCAGTGATGAAAAGGATCTTCTTCCCCTTGAAGCGCTCCTGGTTATTAAGAGCTCTGCGGCCAACATCGATCTTCAAGGCTGATGAGCACCACCTTGTTTGGAGTGATGGCGATTGCTGAGGGAAACGAAGGCGCGTACCAGGCTTAGAGCGCTTATGGTCTCTAGGCAGCACCAGAAGCCCCTCAGGCGTCTCTACACGATGGGGGTGGCTATAGGCATTGTCTTTGAGCATTTCGCCCTCAAAGCCGCCCTCAAGCCACGAGAAGTACATTGGGATACCCAGTTCTTCCCCGAGCTGACGACAGTAATCACGCATGAAGGCCCAATCCATCAACGAACTGCCTTCCTGACCATCAACATCATGGTGCCAGAACTCCACCTTTGACTTATCAACACCCATGTCCACCAGCCGCAAGTACGCAGCAATCGAGTCTTTGCCTCCAGACAGGCAAACAATGATGTGATCGTACAAACTCAGGTCCACATCCGGAGCGGAGAAGTACGTTGTTCTATCGTCACAACGCTGACTGGAAGATATACCGGTAAGAACCGACTCCAGTGATGGCAACACCACCTGGTCATCGAACAAATCTCCTTGGTTTTCTCGTCTCAACATAAGTCGCTCTTTTTTCTTTACTGGGTTGTTTTTATGATTTACAGTATTATAAAATGATACTGTGAAAAGTAAAGTTTTCAGAACGACTAATCACTCAGGAGAACTTGATAAGCACCAGAAAGCAATCTAAAGGTGGTTTTTCGGTGAGGTTGGTTCAGCGGCAACCTGCCGCTGCTGATTGAAAATCATCAAGAAGTGGCTTTTTGGTGGGGTTACGGTTTGAAGGGGTGAGTATGTGGGAACGTTGCACGGTTAAAGGGGGCCGCACATGAAAACGATAAAGCGGTTCATCGTATGGGTGAATTACGGTCTTGAGGGTTGGAGCATTTTCGGATCGAGCGATGACTGGGATGAAGCGGTATCCATCCGTTCGGAAGCGATAGACGAATGCAATATTGACGAGGAAGACATCATCTTGGCAGAAAACAAAAACGAGCTGGTGGTAAAAACTGCGGCCAAGCAAATGACGGAGTGGCACCGGGAACTGGAAGCCGTTCTTATGACCTTGGATGACTGCCAGATGGAATGTGACGGTATGACATGGGCAGTAAGCCACCTACTCAATGAAGCGGGTGTACCTCATGACTGCATGTATGGCTTTGTGCGAAACGAACAGACCAAGGACATCGTGACACCGCATTTCTGGGTTGTCCTGGATGATGGGTGGCTGGTGGATCTGAGGCTACGCATGTGGCTTGGCGATCACGACAACATTCCTCACGGGGTATTCCATCCCGATAACGAGCCAGGACTTTTCTACAAGGGAGACCCGGTTCAAAACCATAAAGGGATGAGACTGGGCAAAGCCGTCCTGGACATCATGACCGACGGAAAACTTTCACATGTGAAAGTTCCTAAACAACAAGACGGAGAGTAATAGCGTGGAATTTGATTACGACAAGTCAGTATCAAACGCACATCTTGAGGCCGCAGGCTGGGGTATGGATGCCTTTAACCACTCCAACCCATTTGAGAGTCATGTCATCTATGTGCGTGACTACCGCAACGATCACATCCGCCTGTTCACCATCAAGCAGGCTGACTTCGACACGATAAAGCTGCCGCTTCACCTTACCTCCGACATGCTGGCTTCGGTGATCGCTGAGTTCGTATCGAAGGCAGCAAAAGGGAAGTTGAATACGAAGGAGTCCGAAACGCTGGCTCCTGCCTTGGTTGGCTATGCCAAATCAACAGAAACCTACCGGAGCTGGCGGAGAGTGTCTGGAGCAACAGAGCGATTGCATATGGTCATCAATATCTACGCGGGTTCTGGATTGCTGAGACCTTTCATCGCTCGGGCTCCTGAGACCGTCCTGACGACCCAAGAGCTACTGGTCTTCTCATCACAGGTTAAGAGCATGGATGTATCCAATCATCCAGAGTGGTTTAGGGGCCGGAGGTAGTCATGAAGCCAGTTCTCTGGATATTCGTCCTGATCATCGCCCCTTTCGTCATTGCGAAAGTGGACCAGTGGCGCAAACGCGGCATTGGAGACACCTGGGCGTGGTGGAAATCAGAGAACATGCCTTATGAGCTGCGTTCGGCCACTCTGTTTTTGTCCGAACAGGACATATCAACCACACAGCCGGTGCCCATGCACGGCAGGGTTGATCAGGTGTACCAAACCAAGAATGGGGTTCTCATTCCTTTGGACACCAAGCTGCGCCAGGTAAACCACATCTATGAGTCGGACATTATCCAGCTCTCGGTTTACCGGGTAATTCTGTCACACAAGTACAAGGCACCCGTTGCCAAGTACGGCTATGTCCGAACCGTTGTTGAGACAGCGGACGGGGATAGAGTCCGTTACATCAAGACAAACCTTCTCAGCGAGAAAGAAGTGGTCAAGCTGTGGCACCGCTATCAATCCATCCGTTCTGGTCAGGTAAAAACCTCCTGTTCCTGTGGCGGAAACTTTCACATGTGAAAGTTCTGGATTGAATCAGGGTTGCCCGAATTGGGCAGTTAGGCGGGGTTGCATTTTTGAGAAGTTCTGTACGCTGGTTGGTATAGGAGGTGAATAGTGACCCAGCTTAAACATAACCGCTTCGTCATGTTGGGGGCCTTGGTAGCGACGGTCGTAGCTGCCGCCAATGGCTTGAGTTTTCTCACCCTTATGGCTGGTGGAATGACCCTTCTCCAGTTCATGGCTTGGAAGCAACAAGATGCTGTCCGGAGCCGGTTTAAAGCTGCGAAAGATGCGTTTGAAGCGTTGAACGTCATTGCGTTCGACAAGCACTGGGTAGGTTCAACCGCGACGGTCGCCAAAGTGTCGAACATGATCACTCCGCCCGAACGACTGGATAAGCCCTGGGCAGTGCAAGTTCTGGCCGTGACCAAAGGTGGGACGTGGTTCGCGGTGGATCTGCAAGTGACCGGCACTGACAAGGTTCAGATGCTTAGCCTCCACTAGCTTAGTGAAAAGGCGGCAAAGACCATGCTGGCCTTCGACCTCGAAGTGTATGAGAAATTTTTCGGAAAACCTGATGTTGCATGAGGACAATGTGATGGAAAAAGTCAAAAGCGTAGATGCCGTGGAGTTCACGGCAGCAGATAAGAAGGCGATGACCCATGCGGCATACGCCCAGTGTTTCTTCATTCTGGCCCAAGTGATGGCATTCCCTTCCCTGGGGGTGGCTGGCGCTATGGTTGCTGCTCTGTGCGGCATGATGCCGTGGTTGACCAAGTTCGCCAAAGAGGCTCCATCGAAAGCCTTTGGCATGGTGATGGCTTCACTCTGCCTTGCTCCTGTGTACGGGAAACTCTGTGAGCTGGTGGTCCACGCGATTCAGGGAGCTTGAGCTTATGGGGGTAGTACGAGTTCCCTACCTCTTGGCTGAGCTGAAAGAACGCGGATGTGCTGATGAATCTGCCCTGGCGCAGGTTATGCAGCCTGGATGCCGAATTGGAGAGGAAGACCTGCGGAAGTTGGCCGCAAATTTAGGGCTTGAAGTGTCCGAGCTGGCACCAGCGCCAGAGAACGCGGCCAACACCCGGTTCAAAGCAAAGCTGAGAGGAGGTTTGGCCTCCTTTCTTTTTGAGTACGACGGCTGTTTCCGACATGCAGAAGGCTCCAGCCATGCAGAAATGTTGGGTATCGAGCAAGAAGACGACATAGGTCTTCCGAGTCGAGCTGCTGACGCCATGCTCCTGGAGAAGACGCTTTACCAGGTAATCGCTCGGGCTAAGTACATGCTCGGCAAAATCGACAGCAAGTTTGTCAGGTCAGAACAAGCAATCGAGTTCCGTGAGCAACTTGCTCCTGGGATCTTCAAACCAGGTTACAGAGGTTTCCGATTCAAGGAGGCTGCCGCTGGTGATTTGCCTACTGTCATGATTGACGGTCGGAAGTTCAACTGCGTTGCCAGCATAGCCAGAGCACATGGACTTGATCCGGTAACGGTGCGTAGGCGCATTGCGGACACCGGGAAGGCCGCAGACAAACTCTCCAATGATGAGTGGAAGCTCATCCTCGCCAAGAAAAAAGGTAAAGGGAAACCCTTCACCTATCTGGACAGGACCTACAGCAACATTGCTCAGTTCTGTCGTGAGCATCAGCTCAACACCAACCTTGTTTACCAGAAAGTCAAAGACCGGGCTGATAGCGCTGATGAAGAGTTCTGGGGACAGATAATCGAAACATGCAAAAGGAAAAACTAATGGCAGAAAACAAAGAGATCCCCTGGGAGAAAGAACTCATTGAGAAGTACATGTTCACCCTGCATAAAGAGCAGGTGAAAGACCGGCGCTGGCGGACCATGTTGCGTGTGCTTCGCGCATCGGGTTTCGTGCTTCTCATGATCGGCTTCATCATTTTGGCATCTAATCCGGGTGGGATGCCGTGGCAAAGCGCCAAGGCAGGAGCCCCTCACACCGCGTATATCAACATCCGTGGTGAAATTGCTGCTGGCACCCTGGCCGATGCTGATCACCTTATCCCGTCCATCCAAGCTGCATTCGACAACCCGAACTCACAAGCTATCGTGCTTCGCATAAACAGCCCTGGCGGTAGCCCGGTTCAAGCAGGACGGATTTATGACGAAGTGAAGGCGCAGCGAGCCCTTCATCCGGAGAAAAAGGTCTACGCCATCATTGATGACATCGGTGCCTCTGGCGGTTACTACATCGCCTCTGTTGCGGATGAAATCTATGCTGACCGCGCCAGTCTTGTCGGTTCTATCGGCGTCATCAGCTCGGGGTTTGGATTCACCGGCTTGATGGACAAGCTCGGCATCGAGCGCCGGGCTATCACTTCCGGAGAGCACAAAGCGCTTCTCGACCCATTCTCCCCTCTTACCTCTGACATGAAGAAATTCTGGGAGGGCGTTCTATCGAAAACCCACCAGCAGTTCATCGAACGAGTGAAGGCTGGGCGGGGCGATCGACTGAAAGACGACCCAGAGGTGTTTTCTGGATTGCTCTGGAACGGGGAGCAGGCCAAAGACATTGGGCTGATTGATGGCCTGGGTAGTTTGAACTCCGTGGCGCGAGACGTCATCCACCAGAGCAATTTGGTGGACTACACACCAACCGAAGACATCATCCGGCGACTGACCCAACGAGCGAAGCTCGAAGCCAGTTCCTTCGTGCAAGAACTCAGCGCTGTGAAAGTTTACTGATAGGAGCAGTTTGATATGACAGAACAAAGTACCAAATCACTACGTCTCGGGGTTGTTGCCGCCATTCTTTTGGGGCTCGTAGGAACCGGGTTCGGGATCTACCAGTTCGTGAAAGAGAAGGATCTGGCGCAAGAGATCGCCAACGTGAAGTCTACGGTCAACCAGGTGAAGGATGCCGAAGGCGTCACCTTCAAAAGCAAGGCAGAGTTTGAAGCTGCTGTGGCCGAAAGCATCAACAAGTTTGTCGCGCAGAAACAACAAGCCGACATCGATCAGAAGTATGCCCAGTTCGAGGCAGCACCTGAGAAGGTCGAAGAAGGCAAACACATCTACGGGGACCTTGGTGCTCGGTTCACGCTGGTGGAGTTCTCCGATATGGAGTGCCCATTCTGCAAGCGATTCCACGACACACCCAAACAAATTGTGGATGCCAGCAAAGGCAATGTGAATTGGCAGTGGAAGCACATGCCTCTCGATTTCCATAACCCGGCAGCTCACAAGGAAGCTCTGGCCGCTGAATGTATTGCTGAGCAGAAGGGCAACCGTGGCTTCTGGGTCTTCGTTAACGACATTTTCCACCATACCCAGGGGAATGGTGGCGGTGTTGCTGACCTGGCCTCTGTTGTCACTGGTGTTGGTGCTGATCTGGATGCGTTCCGGGAGTGCCTCGGCTCAGGAAAGTACGAAGACAAGGTTGAAGCTGACATCCAGAAAGCCAAGAGCTATGGCGTCAACGGGACACCAGCCACTTTTGTAGTGGACAACCATACCGGCAAGAGCCAGCTTCTCGGCGGCGCTCAACCGGCACAAGCCATCATGGCCGTGATGCGAAAAATGATGATTGAGTCGCAACAAGACGACTCCGCGAACCAATAAAAACTTTCACATGTGAAAGTGGAGTGAGAACTGATGATCAAGATTACAACTAAATTGGGATGCCTTCTGGCGGGGCTGCTTGTCCTGTCGGCTTGCTCAAGCGTCCCTCAGCCAAACAACGAATACGCGAAGGCCTTGGATGATACCAAACAGGTATGCGCTGCCTGTGCCCTGGTTGGTAATGACCTGCTGGTTGCCCTCAACAAGTCATGCGACACCCCCATGACCCCCGAGACTCTTACAAGCGTCATGAACAGTAACCCGATGTTTGCCGCCATGATGGCAATTAACTCCATAGGTGGAACCGACTTCTATCAGGTTTACCGTGATGCGGCCATAGACACCCTGCGGTGCAATGAGATGGACAGTTGGCCTGATCGGACCAAGGTACGTTTCCAGCAGCCCGACATGCAAAAGGCGCTGGCCTTGAGGGTTTCTGCCAGACAGCAGAAGGCAAATTAACTTTCACATGTGAAAGTCAGGCTCTCCGGGGCCTGATTTCACTATGAGGTGAATCTATGGAGTTACAAGAAGCAAAAGAGGCTCTCGATAGCCTTCATCCACACAAGGCCTCAGCGCCTTTGAGGCTTGTCATCCACCAGCCAGGTGGGATTGGTGGAACCCCTACTGTGGGGGTGAAAGCTATTCACGCAGGCTTTGACTGGGACAGCAACACCATCCTGATCTATCCGGAAGAGCAGCTCACCCGGTTGACGCCGGATGAGGTCGCCGCCATCACAAAGTCAGTATCGAAAGGACAGTCCTGGCATTCATATCAGCAGTTCAAGAAGTATCGGGAGCAGTTGGCCGAAGCCACGGAAGAAATTAATAGGCTCAGGGCTGAGCTGGGCAGGTATCAGAATAACGGGAGGGGGTAATGCTAAAACGCGGAATTATCAATCTCGCTGCAAGTTACATCATTGTTGATGCCCTACTCCGGAATGCAGCAATTTGGATCTTTGGCTTGTCCTTCTCCGTTGGTGGCACTTACGTCACTGGCGAGGCCAGTACATGGGTCGTTTACCTAGCCACTTCTGGTGCAATGACACTCTGTTCTGTCGTAACAGCCTACCTGCTCGTGACCTATCACCGATGGGGGCTGATGACGGCCAGGGTCTGGTTGTTATTGAGTGCCTGCCTAAACGGCTATGCCGTCTACTTGAGTAGCCACAACATCCAGTTGGTGGTGGCACTGCTTTCCAGCCTGTTTATTGCTTTGTGGATGCTCAAGACCCTTGAGCAACCAGCAGTGAAGGGGACGTACAAGGTAATCGCTGATCTTCACCGTCAGCTATGGGGAATGTTGAAGGGGCAAACACAATGACGACGAATACTCAAAACGCGAACGCCAACCAGGTTCGGTCTTTACGCGACATGCTTGTCCCCGCCCTGTTGTTCTATGTGGTGATGACGGCCATGTTTGTGGGTCTTGACGCATTCATGGATAAACCCACCAGCATGAACCTGCCATTTATGCCGTTCCTTGTCTCGATGGTGAGTTTTACCAGTGACGCACGTCGAGCGTGGGACTGGCGAAACGGGACCAAGGTTGTAGCCGTATTGACTGCGGTAGCCATGCTGTTGGCATTCATCTATCAGCTCGCGGTCGGAGAGATGAATCTCTTAGGGGTTGGTATATACCCGGCCACAGCCATCCTTCTGTTGGCAATCACCTGGGTGATTCGCGCTATCGGAAAGACAGCACCTTTCCAGTTCCTGGGGAGACACCTGGCGCGGTTTGGTGCATCGAAGTGGGTCCAGCGTACCGCCGCAGTCATTGTGCTCGCGGGAGGCCTTGCCATCACTGTCTATGCCTACTGGCTTAACCACGGGAGCTGATGATGATCATTGCAACGAAGAACGGCTTGCTGGTGGCCGCAGAACTAATCAGGGAAGAGGCCGGGTACTGGCTACTACAGCCTCGTGACCAAAAGACGCCGGTCAGGGTGAATAAGCAGGATGACAATAAACGCGCTTTCACGCATATGGGAGACGCCCTTCGCTGGGCCGGTGATCCTGAGCTTGCAAAGCAATTCGATGCCGAAGGGGAAGAACATGCAAATTCGTGACTACATGACAAAGTTGTTTGACGCATTTGGTGATGTGGAGGAAGTCACCCGAGAAATGCTTCTGGAGCAGGCGGAGCTCATTCATACGATCAGCGATAAGTGTCAGAGCACAGGCCTGTTTCTGGATAGTCAGGTTCGTTTCAACCAGTTCGTTCAAGAGATTGAGGCTGACGACAAGGTAGAGGATCGGTTGCTTCATGCTTGGTGCTGGGTAATAGACCGAATAGTGAAGGCTCCAACATCCTTTCACATGGATGGGGCTGTGATTTTGACAATGCCTCTGGTCGCCAGATACCTGCCACCGGTTGAACGGGAGCCGGAAACCATCGTGGTGAATCTCGATGAGGACTACAAGGCTCCTGTAGGCAACCAAACGCTCTGCGAGCTCGTTATGGAACGGAGGCATTGGCCGCAAGGTGCAACCTGTGCGACCCAAGAAGCGGACGGGGGAGTCCTCTACTGGGACGCCCCGGTTGATGTGGTAGAGGAAGGCAGAAAGGTCGCCGGTAAGCACGGCATGATGGCCGAGATCGGATTGAAACATCAGGTTGATGCCTGGTATGCAGATATGGACGAAACACGGCTCGCAACCGATTGGAACACCGCCGTCATTACGCCTCACTGCTTGCTGCTTTCCTATCTGGATGTGCTTCAAAAGAACAAAGTTCCCTTTGATGAAGGTGTGCAGCTCGCTGCCGAATGGGTGAAGCAACTTGGCGGGGAATTTCGTGAAGACACTGAGGAAGCGCCGGAAGCTGAGGCTACAGTGCTTTCCCTGGGGAGAGCCACGGCTCATTGCTTTAAACCCTATCCGGACACAAAAAATTTCTATTACGAGGCCTAAGCCTCACCCAAACAGGAGGATCAACATGCGATACCAGGTATTTAAAACGAAGGAAGGGGGCCAGCCGGTGTTTACGGCACCGTGGTACTGGTTGGCCTCTGCCATTGCTCACTGGTCATCTCTTAACTGGGATGCCTGTCGAATCGTAGACAGCAAGGTGGACGAAACAAGGCTCTGTTGGGCCAAGGCTCTACCGGCTGGGAAAAACAAGTAATTTGGATGGAGTGATTATGAGGTTAGGTTTTGTGAAAAATACGGGGGTTTCAGCGTTCCTGGTAGCCATGCTGGTGGTGGCCCCTCAGGTATGGGCAGAAACCTTTACTGCGAAGGTTGTGGGGGTGTCTGACGGTGATACGGTCAAGGTCCTGACTGAACAAAGCTGTGACTCCGGGAAAGATTGCCGGAGCGGCAAAGTCCAGTACCGGGTAAGGCTGGCGGAAATCGACACCCCAGAGAAGAAACAACCCTACGGCTCAAAGGCGAAACAGGCGTTGTCCGATCTGGTGTTTGGTCGAATGATTAAAGTCGAGCAAATCGACAAAGACCGTTATGGCCGTCTGGTCGCCAACCTTTATGTCGATGGCAAATGGGTCAATGCCGAAATGGTCCGTTCTGGGAGTGCGTGGGTGTACCGGCAGTACGCCAAAACACCGGAGCTGTTCAAGCTGGAGGCCGAAGCCAAAGCCGATAAGCGAGGTCTCTGGGCATTACCGGAATCGGAGAGAACTCCCCCTTGGGAGTGGCGAAGAAAGCACTAACCACACCCCAGAGTATGCAGGTGTAAACAGTAACCAAGAAAACAAACAGGAATAACGATGAACAAAAGTGAACTAATTATGAAAGTGGCCGAAGACGCTGACATTAGCAAAGCAAAGGCCGAAGCTGCGGTAAATGCGCTGATCAACTCAGTGACAGAGGAGCTTAAAGCGGGTGGGACAGTAGCGCTCACTGGGTTTGGTACTTTCCACGTTAAGGAACGCGCAGCGCGAACCGGGCGGAATCCCAAGACTGGAGAGAACATCCAGATCGCGGCGGCCAACATTCCTGGGTTCAAAGCTGGTAAGGGGTTGAAAGACTCCGTGAACTAGATCTTAATCATGTGACACATGAATAAGGTTTACATAAGGCTCCTTTCGTGGGAGCCTTATTCATATCAGACATGAATAAGGGGAAGGGATGAGATTGTCGTCAACTCAAAAGGACGTTTTGTTCATTCTATACGCAATTGAGGCCGGTGGAAAAGCCGAGCCTGTACCAGGTGTAAAAATGCTGGAGATGATCAACTCAGCTCGCCAGAGCGGTATTCATGGAACGAACTTCCGAACGTCATGCCACACGCTGGTGGAGAACGGCCTGTTGAACAAGTACCGGAATGCTTCTCTAAAGCTGGCCTTTAGGCTGACCGACGATGGCAGGGAACGTGCGGGAGAGATATACCGAAAACGGCTGGAAGAAGAGCAGGAGAAGTAAATACGCCCCATAACGGGGCGTATCGAGTTAAACGGCAAAGCCGTAGTGGGTGCCGTCAGGAAGTTCAACATCGAGGCGTAGCTTGCCACCGGAGGCCTCAACGTACCGCTTAATGGACGACAGCTTGAGATCTCGTCCAGGTTTTTCCATCTCGGAGACTGTCGGCTGTCTCACACCCAGAGATGCAGCAATTTCCCCCTGGGTAAGGTTCATGCGATCACGAAGCTCTGCCAAGTGGATGTTCAGTAACATCTCAGTGGCCGCTTTCTGTGCTTTGGCAACAACCTCAGGCTTTTCTGTTGCCAGCATTTGGTCAAGAGTTCTTGCCATAACGTCACTCCTTCTTCAATTTATCCAAGTGCGCCGCAAACTCACGGTCTGCAATTGGGATCATTACTTCATAAAACCTTTTCTCGTCCCCGGTCTTGTTACCGGCGCAGAGAAGAATCCCCTTACGCTTTGGATCGAACGCAAAGAACGCTCTGATAGGATCTCCTTTGCTTTGGACCCGAAGCTCTTTCATGTTGCTGTAGGATGAACCGTTAACAGTATCCGCGTATGGCCTCGACAGCATGGGGCCTCTATCTCGCAGCACCATCATCGAAGCCAGCACGTTTGCTCTATCGGTATCATCCAGAGCATCGAACCACTCATCAAAGGTGTCGGTTGTCTCGATGACCCACATGATTTCTCCTTACTTAATATAGGTGCAATCCTATATAGATTCAAACCTATAATCAAGAAAAATCGGCGGCGATGGGGGCCGAAATGTCGGTAAGTAGTCATGTGACTAAAATAGGGGGTAGAATAAGCCTCGATATAGTCATGTGACTAAAAGGTGTCCTGAATGAACAACCTGCCCCTACTGCTCGATGCAAGAGAAGCCATTGACTACTACCACCAGCATCCAGGCATGACTGATGCAGAAAAGGCCTATGTGGTCGCGTTCCTAAGCGGAGAGGGGCGTTCAAACAGTCAGATCAGAGAGGATCTGGGTATTGAGAAGGTCTATACGGTTACACACCTGAAACGCGCCGGTACGCTATCGGAGGAAGAGCTAACACTCTGGCTCAGAAATCCACGCAAGATCACCCTGGGGCATGTGAGGGCCGTGGCTAAGTTACCTTTCAGCAAGAGAGAAAAGCTCCTGAGGGATCTCCTGCATACCAGGACACCGGTTCATAAATTTGAGGCGATAGCGAAGGGCAAAGAAGTGGACAGGGATGCAGACATTAAGCGCCTGGAGACCCTGATGAGCGATGCTACGGGTAGGCCTATCAAAGTTCGCTACAACCCCGCGAAGCGCTCCGGGGAACTGACGCTGGGATTCTTCACGCTCGATGACCTGGATGACGTGTGCAAGGCTTTGGGGTTTGATCCAAGCGAGCAGATGTAAACCAGAAAACTTTCACATGTGAAAGTCTTGCAAGGTGTCTTTTTATTGTTTACAGTATCAAAAAGTGATGCTATAAAGTGAGCAAGTCACAAGGAGAACCAACGAATGGCTGTTATCAACTCACTCCGCGCTCTCAAAGGCGTAACAGCCCCCGAAGAACTGAAAAAAGGGGATGGATTCACTATCTCTCCTCAGCTTCTGCTGGAGGAAGAAGGGTTTAACACCCGTGGCGCTTTCTGCGAGAACTACTACGAGCGCCCGGACATCAAAGCTGGTATTCGAGTGCTGGCCGATGCTTACAAGCGTGGCGACTATGTTCCGCCGATCATCGTCAAAGTTATCGACGGAAAGGTGTATGTCCGTGAAGGTCATCGCCGTCGCCGCGCCATCCTGCTTGCTATAGAGGAAGGTGCCGACATCCAGTTCGTGCAGGTCGTAGAGCACAAGGGCGATGAAGCCGAACAGAGCCTTCTGATCGCCACCAGCAACGATGGGCTCCCTCTTTCTCCACTTGAGCGAGCCGTGATCTACGCTCGGCTTGCAAACTGGGGGTGGAGCGACCAGATGATTGCCCAACGTGTTGGCCGCTCGGCTGAGCACGTTCGTATCGCCCGTGCCCTTTTGGAGATGCCTCTGGAACTGAAACGGATGATTCAGGAAGGCTCTGTGGCTGCCACCTACGCTCAGGAGCTCTACAACGAGCACGGCACCAACGCTGTTGAGATCCTGAAAAAGGCGCAGGAAGAACAGGCCAGTGGCAATGACGGCAAGAAGGCCCCGAAAAAACTGACCAAAAAGTCTGTCGAGAAAGGTCCCCGCCTGGGCAAAAAGGTGGTTGAAGCCATGCACCGAGGCGTGAGCTCTATTACCAGTCGTCTGGACAACATCAAGCCGAACGATGACGGTGAAACGTTCACCCTTACCCTGAGCCGGGAAGATGTTGATGCGTTTCAGGAGCTGAAAGCCAAGCTGGCGGAGCTGGAGCCCAAAACCGACGAGTCCAATGAAGACCAGCAAGAGCTGGATTTGGCGGGTAATCAGTAATGGGGCGCTGTACTGTTGAGGATGCCATCCAGTTGCTGGAAGGGGGAACCATTGTTGCAGTCGTACCGGCGTCATCCGGACCAGATACGCTGGTGGTTTCCTCTATCAGGCTTGAATCCGGACTGACAGTACAGTTTTCCCCTCCAGCGGCAGCCAGTGTCAGTGTTCAGCTCGCGGAGCTCGATGATGAACAGTGACAAGAAATCGTCTGAACTAGCCAGACTGAGGCGTCAGCATCAGCTAGTTTGCTCTGTCATCGCAGCCTTGCTCATCTGTACAGGTATATATGGGACCGTTGCACGTTTGGGCTTCATCCTGATGGCGCCATTGTTTGTTATCGCCTTAGGTGTGTTAGTCGATGCGTTCCTGCCAAGGGTAAGTTGGTTCTTCTGTGTGCGGGACGTGAGAGACATATTTGGGTGGAGAAAACGATAGTGGCGAAGTTGAAGGTTTATGGCGGGATCACTTATGGGGCCGAGGGGCAGTTCAGAACTGTCGTTGCGGCCACAAGTAAGAGCAAGGCTGCTTCAATTCTGAATATCACGATTTACCAGATGAATAGCTGGTGGACGGAGACTTTTAACAAGTACGAGGTCGAGGCGGCGATGTCTGAGCCGGGGGCTATTTTTTCAAAGCCTCTCGATGGCAGAGGCCCATTTGTAAAGCAGGAAGGATAATTGTGAGAAGTGTTTTTGTATGGTTGAAGGCCGGGGCAATACTGGCTTTCCTATTCATCGGTATTGCTGGTGCTGTCAACCGGGTCTATTGGGTTAACAGCCAAGGTTTGAGCCAGGGGTCGATGTCATCCACATGGGTTAAAGAAAAGTTTGGCCTAGACCTTGGTGCAATGTGCCGTTATGACAAACCCCAGCATGTCGAGTTCAAAGTCCTTCCTGATCAGACAATCCAGTTCCGCTGCTCATGGTTTGAAGGTGGCGGATTAACCTGGTGGCCTTTCTACACTGAGCATGATGTAAAGAGCGCCGAGGCGACCTCTGTGCTCAATGACATCTTCCAGGGTACGGAGGGGCATGATGAGTAGCCAGCTAGAACTTTTTCATGTCCAAGAGGCGTATGCCAAGGCCGATAAGCCGCTATCGAATGAGGAGCTCTACGATTCAGTGGCAGAGCTCGCTGGAATCCCGAAAAGCGCTCTGAATGAACAAAGTGAAATTGGCAAGGCAAAGGTCAAGCGGAGCAAGCTGAAAAGACAGATACGCTGGTATCAGCAAACCCTCAAGTCGATGAACCTTCTCCAGAAGGTGGACGGCGAGCGGGGTGTCTGGGAGCTCTCAAGCAAAACCAAGAAGGGCCTGCATGAAGCGCTTGGTGGCATTCGACTTGTCGCCTATTCAACAAATCTTGGGCTGGCGGTGTGGTCAAACAACAAGAGCTTTTTCTCTGACCTCGATGAGCCGGTGCATCTGTGTGTGACATCTCCGCCGTTTCCGCTCCGAATACAGCGTGGCTATGGAAACGTTGATGAAGCCAAATGGGTGGATTTCATAACCCAGGCACTCGAACCGATAGTCAAGAACCTGGTGCCAGGAGGAAGCGTTGTCCTGAATGTCAGCAATGACATATTCGAGGCCAAGAGCCCCTCCAGATCTCTCTATGTTGAGCGAATGGTGCTGGCGCTCCATGATCGGCTTGGGCTCTCTCTCATGGATAGATGGCCGTGGATCAACCTGTCAAAACCACCAAGTCCGACCCACTGGGCTTGTGTGAACCGTTACCAGTTGTGTGCCGGGTGGGAGCCTGTTTATTGGTTCACCAACGACCCTGACAGGGTGCGTTCTGACAACAGAAGGGTCCTGATCCCTCATACAGAGAAACATCAGAAGCTGATGGCTCAAGGCGGTGATAACAGAGTGGTCAGTTATGGTGACGGGGCATATCGACTGAGAGGGAACGCATTCTCTAACGTCACGGAAGGACGGATACCGAAAAACGTTATCCAGCGCGGCCACCGTTGTGCGGATACTCTGGAGCTTCGGAGAATCGCTAGAGAACTGGGGTTGCCACCGCACCCGGCAATGTTCCCAACAGACATACCTGAGATGGCTATCCGCTTTCTGACGGAAGAGGGCGACCTTGTTGTTGATCCGTTCAGTGGGTCGAATAAGAGCGGGTTGGCCGCAGAAAGGAATAACCGGCGCTGGATCGCCTGTGACATCATTCTTGAGTACATTCGTACCCAGGCGGAAATGTTCACCGGCTTTGATGGATTTTGGATGAACCCGGCCATAGCAGCAGTGGGCGGGGGAGCGTTGAATTAAGAGAACAATGCCCATGAATTTAAGTTTTATCGCAAGAGTCTTGCGCCAATTGGCAATTATGTTTGTCCTCTCCGTGCTTCTTGTGGCCGGATATATCTACTATGCCGGTAAACAACATCAGCAGGCAGCAATCAACTTTTGGGGTGAGCAATACCAGCCTGATGCCATCTCGACGCAAATTGATTGGGGGTTTATCGGTAATTGGGTTATTCCTCGCGGGGGGCCAATTATTTCTCCGGGCATTGCTGGAGTGTGTCCCAATACACCACTTCCCGTTGTGCCTCTTAAAACTGGTCCTGATGGCCGGGGTTATGTTCTCTGCGGCATTGGAAGTGAGGCTGTCGCTACCAGCTTTGATGTCAATGACATCCAGGATGAAGAGATACGAAACACATTAAAAACGATGTTTGAGGAAGAATTTGAAAAAACTGCTAAGGGGAATAAATGGATACTCAAGAACTGAACCACATGATAGCTGAGGCCTACAGCCGGGATTTGCAAAAGCCTGAGCTGGTATCGTTCAAAGAGGTGAGTCGCTGGGGGCGTAAGTACGGTTTCCCCGTCGTATGCACTCTGGCCGATGAAAGTGAAGAAAAGCAGATCCACTGGGCTGCTAGTTTTCTCATTCAAGTAGCCGGTACTTGGCCGCGAGAAGATATGCCGGAATTGCTCACACCGGAACGGGGCTCCGCGCTGTTCAACGATGCGATGCAGTTATTGGCGAATGGGCTTGGAGCAGCAAATCAATTGCGCTGACAGCACAAACCTTGTCAATAAGCGGCCTTCATGGCCGTTTTTTTGTTTAAAGTTTGTTTTAACAGAACCATAATTAGATATTGCAGTATCATTTTATGATCGCTACAATCTTTCACATGTGAAAGTTTGGGGGTGGTCTTGATCACCTGCGAGAAACCAAAATAGAGGTGGGTATGGCAAAAGTAATCAGCTTCGCCAACCAGAAAGGCGGAGTGGGTAAGAGTACCCTCTGTATCCAGCAGGCCTTTTATCTGGCGTTACAGAAGAAAAAGAAAGTGCTGGTCTTGGATATGGATGGTCAGGGGAACACGTCCTCTCGACTGGCCCCCAGACGAGAGCTTGAGGATGGTGACTACGAGCCCATCCTCACAGGAACCAAAACCGCAGAGCTGTTCGCTTACGAGCTGGACGGCATTGAGGTCATGCACTGCCCTTGCGGTGCAGACCTCATTCATACGCCGAAAAACGACCCGGATCTGTTTGAGATGGAGGCTGTGCCTCTTGACCAGGCCATGAATCCGGCTCGCCATTTGGCTGAGCTGTTTGAGAACTACGACTACGTGCTGATTGATTGTCCGCCTAGCCTCGGCAGAAAGCTGGTGGCAGCGTTGGTGATGTCTACCCATGTGGCATGTCCAGTAAAGCTCTCTGGCTTCGCTGTGGACGGCGTAGAAGGTCTCCTGAACACGATTATTGGTGTGCGCGAGGCGTACAACCAAGATTTGGAGATCCTGGGCATCGTGATCAACGACATGGACCGCTCTGTCAATCACGACAAAGCCCTCAAGTCGCTGGAGAACACAGTTCCGGATCTGTTGTTTGAGAACAAAATTATGCACCGGCCTCCGCTCGATACGGCGACGACTGATGGCATCCCTGTCTGGGAGCTTCGCTATGGACATGTCGCGGCCAAAGAAGTTGAGGCGGTGTTGGAAGAACTATTAGAGAAGGTGGGCTAAGCGATGGCATTGAACAATTTAAAAGGCCTGTCCGAACTTGCTAAAGCCGCCAAAGGCAAGAAAGGCAAAGAGGTTCTTACCGTACCTGTTGACGACGTTGTATCCAAGGTCCAGGTTCGTAAGCGCTTCCGTAACATTGAAGAGCTGGCGGCAACCTTGCTGACCGAAGGGCAGCAGTCTCCGATCATCGTGTTCCCGAAGAACGAAGAAGGCAAGTTCGTCATCCAAAAAGGGGAGCGGCGTTGGAGAGCGTGTAAACACGCTGGTATCGAGACCATTGACTTGGTGGTGAATGATAAGGTCCAGAACAACTTGGACGAGACTGCTGGTGAGCTGATCGAAAACATCCAGCGGGATGACTTGACTCCGGTAGAGATTGCCGAGGCGTTAAACCTGTTTATTGAAGAAGGTTGGAAGCAAAAGGATATTGCTGATCGGCTCGGTAAGAATATCACTTTCGTATCTACGCATCTGTCGTTGCTCAAGCTACCTGACTGTGTGCGTGAGTTATACGATAATGAAGTATGTTCTGATACAGAGACCTTGAATAACCTTCGTCTCTTGTTCGATCTGAATGAAGAAAGATGTCGCGCCGTCTGCGCGGTGGCTATGTCTGACGGGATTACTCGTAAACAAAGCCGTGAGCTGCTGAATGATGCCAAACGTATCAAAGACGAAATGGAAAAAGGCCCACTGACTGGCTCCCACCAGAATGATGAGCTTGGCGCTGGCAACACCGACGAGCAATCCCTCAACTCGGGTGGGGATGGTACGTCGGAACAAACCGGGAATGACGACCTGAACCTTGCCCAGGAGGAACTGGAAGGGGGTAAAAATTCCAATGGTCAGGACGATGATGACGAAGACCCTTTGCGTGATGAAGAGGGTGAGCACAAAGATCCTGTCAAGCAGCCAGATAACAGCGGCAAGGACAAAGATGAAGAAGGCGGTGATGCTCTTCCTCCTCTGCCGAAGGATAAGGAATGGAAGAACGTCCGGGCTGACAGTTTGATTTTTGCTGTCAACGTTAACCTGGATGGCGAGACCAAACGTGGAGTCATCATGACCGACCGTGTTGCTCTGGTTCCGTCTACTGTCTGGGTTAAAACGCTCGATGGCGAAGGCAAGGAAAAGCATGTTCATGTGCCTGTGTCAGACATTGAACTCCTGAGTGTCGAAGGCTAATAAAGGAGGCCCAGCCAGAGAGGTTGGGTCTGTCAAGAACAGGTGAATATGAAGATCTCACAGGACATGAAAAGAAAATTTGCTTTGGTGAATGCCCTGTCTAAAACGGAGAAGCCAAGTCTCCAAGACCTTCACAAGGCAACAAATATTCCTGAATCAACGATCAAGAGACAGTTGTCTGCCCTGCGTGATGAGTTCGGAATGAATATCTTGTTCGTCAGGGAGTCTACCGGCGAACGAGGTGCCACCGGCTACTACATGCTGACAGACTGGGGGATCTTAGACAGGTCTTCGTTCTTGAACCGGTACGGAAAACTTTAAGGTGCCATAGAGCAGCGTATTGAATGCAAAACCCGCCAATCGGCGGGTTTTTTTATGCTGCCACGGTAGCGGCGGTTGCTGGAGGTTTTTCGGCGTAGTAGGCGATGTTCTTGGTTCGTCTGCTAAGGGTGTCTATGCCGACGATACTCAGCGTTTTGGGAGTGGTATTGCGGGACTCGAAATAATGGAATAGCTGGATCATGCAGCACTTTACCATCAACGGATCGATGTCTTCCAGGTAGATTGAGGCTTCTCTCAATGCTTCGGGACCGTGGTTCTCGATCAGGTTTTCCATCCAGTGAATGGCGTTGATGCCAGAACCACAGCAGGGCTCATAAAAGTCTGCCGAAGACTGTGAGCCAACAATGAGTGACATCAAGCGGCCAATCTCTGGAGGAGTGGGGAAGTAATTGGTGCCCTTCTTGTGGAAGCCAGACATGCTTAGGACGTAACCCAAAACATCGCTGGTGGGGTCGCGCTTAATGGCGGCAGACAGGACGTGAGAGAGCTCGAAGGCGACCGGCTGAAGTTCTTCCGGGATCTCCTCCTTGGCTGGGTATAGGCCAGTCTGCAAGTATGCCCACTGGTCAATAAAGGCCTCAACAAACCGAGATGTGCCCATTCTGTATCGGGACTGCTCGATGAGAGATAAAGCCTTGGATGTAAGTTGCTGTGTTTCTGGTGACATAAGCGCTCCAGTTTGTTCTGACGAAACATTCAAGAGGTAGAAACGAAGAACCCCGCCGAAGCGAGGTTCTTTGCTTTCCTGCCTGATCGCCTTAATGCCGAAGCAAAGACGTCTTGATAAAGTCGGGGCAACCGGACATTTCCCGGTCGATGAAGTCCTGACGTTTCGCCAGCGGCCATTTCATGAACGCCGCGAGCGGGATGCGCTTATTCGTGTTAGTATTGCCTTGCAGCATAACAAAGCTCCTTAATTGCTTGATTGTGTTGTAAGGGCTGCAACGAAGGTCGAAGAGCGATGCGGCCCTTATTTATGATTATTACAGCATCATAAAATAATATCAAGAGACAATAAAACGATACCGAGAAACAAAACTTTCACATGTGAAAGTCTCCCCGCTGTCCACCTCGCACACTCCAAACGCCCAAATAACTTGTCCACCTGCCCAAAATGGGCGCGTAAGCGTCCGATAGAAAGTAATTGTTAGTGAGATATTGACTACACGGAATATGGCTATATCATAGAATCATAAAATGATGCTGTAAAAGTGATATGTATGCCAAAGCAAGCAAATCATCTCCGTTTGAAGAAACCTTGCGCCAACTGTCCATTCCGGAAGGAGGGCGCTATCGAGCTGGCCCCTGGGCGATTAGAAGGCATCATCAACGACATCGTTGAAAACGACATGACGACGTTTCATTGCCACAAGACCGTGCATTCAAAGTCAGGTGGTGAATGGGATGAAGAGGGTAACTATGCACCTTCGGGACAAGAGTCGATGTGTGCCGGTGCTGCGGCTTACTTGATGAAAATAGGCAGGCCGACAGTGGCTATGCGAATTGCCTTTGCGTTTGGTGATGCAAAGGTGTCCGACTGGGACGAAGCTCAAGAGCTGGTTATCGAGCCTTTGGTACAAGGGGACCGAAATGAGTAAGCGATATGCGGTAGTGCCGCATCCGAAACTGAAACGAGAGTACAAAGGTCGGCTGGTCAGAACTACTCGGGTACTAAAAAACGGCTGGGGTTGATCCCTCTAGGGGCTGTGGCAACGGTCACGCATCAGTCTCCCAAGGGATCAGAGCTGACCTTTGAACCATGCGACTGCTGCGGCCTGAAAGCCATTATCAGTCATGTAAGCATGGACTCCATTGAATTTATCGAACCGATTACTGAGGAAGAAGATGGACGAGAACAAGCTCAACATTGAAACGGTCGATGGGCACAACGAGCTGGTAGTCAGCTTTTTGTCCAGAATGGTAAGCCTGAGTGACGAGGAAAAGCAGACAGTATTGTCCTGCCTTCCGGACACCGGCAAACAAACAATCACCCAGCTCTATGAGGCGCTGCGTTCTCAAGGGCACCAGGATCTTGCAGAGAAAGTCGAACCATACCTCCAGCAGGGGGTGTTTGGGCCGATCTTCGATAATGCCAAGTCCAAGGTGTTCGTTCGGGACGAAGCGCCTTTTTTCCTCATGGATGAAAATCCTTTGAACTGGGATGACGCTAAAGCATTCAATCGCCTACGTATGAGTACGACCTGTGTTCTTGGCCGTGGCGGCTGGACTATCGGTGAGCGCTTTGATGACCGCTTTGATACCGAGGTGGGCGGAACACAGCTTATCGTCACCCAGTCACTCAACGAAAAAGGTGAGATTGAAGGAGGACTTCCTACCTCGATGTCGCTGAATGACTTTGCTGAGTTCCCTAAACAGCCAAGACCTCCTCAAATAGTCGATTACCAGGAAGACAAGCGATACACGCTTGAGGAAGCGGAAGCTATCCCTGAGCTCGCACCAGTGGTTCAGCGTCTGAAAGAGCGCATCGAAGAGTATGAGGAGAGAAGAGCCCATGATTGACCTGACATGCCGCCTCTGTGCTGGTTCCGGTGTTTATGACTTTTCCCCTTCCAAAGAAACCTGCGGTATGTGCCAAGGGCATGGGAAATTTGCTGACGCCAAAGCAATGCTGGTGGCTGCCATCGAGCTGGCAAAGAAGCAACGCGAGCCGGTCATTGAGGTGGTAATGGGGTTGGTGCTCCAGGGCGTGGATGTTAGAGGGAAGGAGCCTGGAGAGCGGTTCAAGGCTGCTCAGGCCTTTAACGCCCCAGGGCACAACCTATTACGATACGGGTGGGATGCTTGGGAGCTCTATGCCCTCCATGAGGGTGTAAGTCCAGAACTTGCATCGCTTGGCCGAAGTGTGATGCGCGAGTGGCATAGCCATTCATGGGGCCGGTTCAGTGGAGAGGTAGGCTTTAACGCCGCCGAGATCATGATCAAACAGGCCAAAGACAACCCAGAAAAAGCAGAAGAGCGCTGGGCGTTCTTGCTTAGTGAAGAATGGATGGTGGAGTAAACATGAAAGACCTTTTACTCGAAATAAAGGATAGAGTTTCAAATTGGAGCCTGATGAACGTATCAGAAATGAAAGCCGCTTTGTCTGATGTGGAAGACGAAATATGCGTTGCACTTGATTCGTTGGAAAGTGATTCAGAATCATTTGATCTGATAGAGCTATACCGGTGGTGTGAATGCGAATGGGGAAAACCCATTGTGATTCATCCTAAGGGATACAGATCCAATGACGGAAATATAAACGTGGGAGAGTCTTTGTTGGACTGTTATTGGGCAATTATTGAGTCAAATGGGTGTCGGACTATTAATTTCCTCATTTCTGCCACTAAGTCTATCAGTGAAGGTGAAGGGCCTGCATTCTATGACTGCCCCCTTTATTTCTTTGAGCTTGTACCGGAGGTTAATGCCCACTGGAGAGAATGCGTCAGAGCATATTGGAAAGAAAAGGGAGATATGTAAAGTGCTTCCGATCGTCTCCCCCTCCGTAGTAACCAAACAACTTGCGTTCAATCGAGTAGGCGATAAACGCAAGGTTAGGGTTTCGTCCAACTTTTTGGATGTTATGGGGTTCAAGCCAGGTATGGGCATCGCCGTTGAGCCAGGGGAGGGGATGGGCGGTTTTTCGGTGATCCCAGCGACCGATGAACTACAGACACACCAGGTTTATCAGCGCCGGTATCAACCAAAGAGTCGCTCCAACAACCCGCTGGAAACCGTTATTGAGTTTTCTGGACAAGGGCTCATAGATAAGTGCTTCCCTCGCTATACAGAGCGTTTCCACGTCGAAATGCGAAAAGGCCGAGTAGTCTTCACTCCTGTCGCAAACAGAGCCTTTGCCATTGCTGATCGGTTCAGAAAAACCAGCCCTTTCCGTGCCTTTGTGGCATTGACTGGCGGGGTAGACATTCATGTTATGGAAGCGCTTGGCTGGAAGGCTGAGATTGTTTTGGAGCATCGTCCAGTTGAAGCCAGAGACAGAGCATCCGGGCGGAACCTGAGTGAAGTACATGCGCTCAATACGCTGGTGAACAGCTCCCCGCGTATCCTGCTTAATGAAGACATTCATCACCTGGAGCTGGATCGCCTTGGAGCCTTGCTGGCGGAGTGCCCACCAATTGGTTTGGCCCATTACTCGTTGGGGTGTGATGACCACTCAAACGCCAAAAGTCCAAGGGACAAAGAGCGTTCTCTTGAAGATCTCTCCACCATGCTCGACATGGTTTACCCGGCACTAAAACAGATCGAGGTCGTGAACCCTGCCGTCGTGCTGGTGGAAAACGTCCCGAACTTCAAAGCATCCGGAGCCGGGGCGATGATGGGAACGACACTGCGGCGGATGGGGTACTTCCTCACTGAGATGGTCTTGAACGGTCTGGATTTCGGCGCTTACCAGGGGCGAGAACGCTATTACATGGTGGCGTCGGTCTTCCCTGGGTTCGTTCCACCGAAACCTGAGCAGAGAGCTGGTGGACGATTGTGGCCGGTGATCGAGAAGCACCTCGGGGATTGTGCTGACGTCACAGCGTTGAAGTCAATTCAGGCCAGAGAGTCAACTTCTCGCAGGATGCCTGCGTTCTTGACGAGAGAAAGCACCAGTTGCCCGACCATCCTCAAGTCTCAGGATCGTGGGGTAAAGGATGCAGTGTACATCCAAGACGGTGGCCGCATTTACAAGCCATCGGTCGATCTGGTTCAGGAGTTGATGTCGATACCTGATAGCTTTGATGTTTCGTGGATGGCAAAAGAACAAGCGACAGAAACGCTTGGGCAGAGTGTGGATTACAGATTGCATTCAGCGGTCATGGCCGCAGTTCGGGATCACCTGAATGTGAATTGCGGTCGCCATACCGTGGTGCAGCACGGTATCAGAAGTAAGGAAGGTAGATAATGGCAGTCATTTACTACGGCGAGGGAACCCATGACGCCGGTTTCGTCGGGTTCCGTGTCGCACGAACAGTTGGGGTGGCGGATGATTACCGGCAAGAATACTTCTCCTTGAGAGAGTATTCCTACGCAACAGCTCACCGGCTGGCCTACAGCTTGGACCGAAAGTGGGAAGCTGAGGCAGAAGAGGTGAAGCGTCAGAATAAGACTTGTAAGCGGCGACGCAACTCCGGGCCAAACATCATTGCTGAGGGGCTGAGGGCTTATATCAGCATCGAGAACCGGAGCCGGATGGGGGTGAAGAGAACCTACTTCGCGCCTTGTTTTCTCGTCACAAAGCCAGGCTACGGCAATGGGGATATTGCTTTCAGGATTTCCACTCATGGCTACGCAGAAGCCTACGAAAAGGCGGTGGAAAAATATTGTGAGATCCATGATTTGACGGATGAGCAGTATGTTGAGTTGCTTGAGCGTATGCCGAGTACAGATGTGTTCACTGGATACCTGCTGAATGCTCTTTTAATGCGCGGCCATCGCGCCACAAAAGCTGAAATACTGAGTAAGCTGGGGGCTGAGAAGAATGAAGAGGACATTGCCAATGGCAAAGGGAAAAGCGGCCAGAACAGAGTGCGTTGCCCAGAGTATCGGTGGGCGCAATAACAGCGCCAGATGTTCAAACCATGTTTTATAGCAACACCTCTTTGGGGGCGGAATTATGTTTTTTGATAACAAAGTAAAATCTCACTCGCTCGTAATGGGAGCCAGCGGGAAGGGCAAATCGGTCTTGTCCGAACAAGTGCGGAAAAACGCGAGGCTGCGCGGTGATCTGCTGGTGGATACTGAGATGTACTGTGAAGGTCGAGGGTTGAAACCATACGAGCATGAGTACGCTCGTCGCTTAGTTCTGGGGCTAAGTGGACCGTTGCCGCGTGAACTGCGTGGGAAGCCGGTGACGGTTATCTCTGATGTGTCCAGACCAAAAAAGGTAAAGCGTCAGCCAAAGCAATTTGTTAAGACCGTAAATGGCGTCACCCTTGAACGCCAATTGGTGGCAGATGCAAGAGACCAGTTGGAAATGCAAACAGGCGTCTGGCTCAAACAACCTCAGCTCATCGAGCTGATGGAAGAGTCGGGCATAGACGAAACTCTAGCAGATTTTGGTGAGGCTGAAACACAGATCCGAGAAATGCTGGCGGATGCGTTGGCGATGAAACTGGTAGGGCGCTCATGGCCCAAGTGTGGAGCCCTCTATAACGCGGCAGAAAAGTCCGACGTTAACTTTTCCTCCGAGCTTGATGCTGCGGCAAAAGAAGCTGGATACATGGTTCACTAAATGGGATTTGGTGTGGACAAGATAGATCGGCAAAGTTGGCTCGTTAAATTCAGGCGAGCGAAGTGTCAGGACACTTTAGACACGATGCGGGATGCGGCCATTCGCAACTATGAAGGGAATATTCGTGTTATCGCGGATATTGTATTGGCCCATGAGGCGAGAGAGACAGAAATTGAAAAAGGGATGTTTTGTCGAATAGCTAGATAGTCTGATGAGCTATCAGGTGGTGATTATGAAAAAGAGAATACTTCATCTGCCCGTAAAAAAGATTTACTTCGATCAGATTAAATCTGGAGAAAAACCAGATGAATATCGCCTCGTCACAGACTACTGGATAAAAAGACTAGAGGGGCGCGAGTATGATGAAGTCCATGTTAAGTGTGGCTACCCAAAGGCTGGAGATATGTCCAGGATAGAGATTCGTCCTTGGCGTGGCTTCTCAAGGAGCATCATAACGCACCCGCACTTTGGAGATTATCCGGTTGAAGTATTCGCCATCCATGTGAATTTTGGAATTCTGATTTAAAACTATTGTAGCTCAGGTATCAAAGGAACTTGGGTAATTAAAGATAAGGGGCCGACGGCCCCTTAATTGTTTTAGTTTGTGAATATTGAACAATCGAGGTGGGATAGCGCTTGTTCGTAGCTACCTTTGTTGTTCGTCTTACGCAGTGCCACCAGCTCAACAATCAATTGGCTTAAAGCCAGTGATTGAGGCTCCCAGACGCGCTTGCATTTGTCAGCCATGTTGGCATTTACGTCTGTAATGACGTAGAGGAAATCAGGGACGTCTTTCAAGGTCCCCAGGCCTTTTGCCATATCAACAGCCTCAGGGTTTTGATAGCTTCGAGTGGCGCTCAGGTCATCGTGGGAAATATAGCTGGCAGATGTCTCAGCGAAACCTAACACCATGCCTTTTCCTGCGCTTTTTGCAATGGCCGAGCCGATAGCTAGAGTTGGCATGATGGCCTGACCTATTTGGCGGGTAGATGCAGTTGCCAAGCCTGAGGCGATGTTCTTCCCGGCATCTTCGGCAGTGGCAGAGCTGGTTGTGAGCATCGCAGTTAAAATGATTTTTCCAAACATACTTAATTCCTCTATCAATCCATAAAGTCCGACTTTTTGAAGGGCATAGTGCCTTTGCAATCGGGATACGCTGTGCAGCCCCAGAACTTAGAGGCTCGTTTCTTGCCAGGGGCTTTTCCTTTCCTGAGACGCATCGGGCTACCGCAATCTGGGCAGTCTGGACAATCCTCAGCCGCGATACGCTTCTCGGGTTTCCCTCGGTTGTCTGGGAACGTCTTCTTGCAAGCCTCGTTCTGGCATCCCCAGAAAAAACCGTTCTTCCCTTTGATCCGGTGCATCTCTCCACCGCAGTTGAAGCATTCGTGTGAAGGCGGCTTAGCGCCATCGAAGGCTTTAGCCATCGCGCCACCTTCTTTGGTCAGAACCGGTGCGGCCACTTTGAGCTGCTCAACCATTTGGCAGATCCAGGTGGAAATCTGCTTCATGAAGACAGACATATTCCCGGAGCCGGAGGCGACTTTCTCAAGCTCCTGCTCCCAAGCCGCAGTCATGCCGGGTGATTTGATGGCTGGTGGAAGCACTGCGATAAGCGCATGAGCCTTATCAGTTGCAAGCAGTACCTTTTTCTGACGTTTGAAGTAGCCTTTATCAACAGCGCCCTGGATGATGCTTGCGCGTGTTGCTGGAGTGCCTAAACCGGCTGTGTCTTTGAGAATTTGCTTGAACTTCTCCTCAGTCACGAACCGGGCAATGTTCTCCATCGCGGCAAGCAATGTGGCTTCGGTGAAGTGCGGTGCTGGCCGCGTCATTTTGTTTGCCAGCTCGGCACCATTAAGCAAAGCGGGTTCGCCCTGGCTAACCCTGGGGAGCTTCTCTTGTTCAACCGGCGCGTCGGTGTCTTCCCCCTCGTCCTTGGGACTGCTTTCACTATCAGAAGCAAACAAAACCTTCCAGCCTTGTTTGGCAGGTGTCTTACCAGAGGCCGCAAAGAGGTGACGCCCACACTGCACCTCGATGGAGGTTTTGGTGAACTCGAACTCGCTGTAGAACTGCGCGATGTAGAAACGACGGATGGCGTCGTAAAGATTGAACTCGATCTCTGACATGGCACTGATGTCTGTTCTGGCCGGTGTTGGAATGATCGCGTGGTGCGCGGTCACTTTGGCGTCATTGAATACCCTGGCCTTGCGATGAGGATCTGCGCCAGCCACCAGCCCAGAGACGTTCTGATCGGACAAAATGAGCGCCTGGAGAATGTCCGGAATGTCTTCCTTTTGGCTCTCGGGTAGATAACGACTGTCAGTACGAGGGTAGGTGGTCGCTTTGTGCGTCTCGTACAGAGCTTGAGCTGCATCCAGTACCTGCTGAGCTGTGTATCCCCATCGTTTGCTCGCGTATTGTTGCAGCGACGTTAGATCGAAGGGGAGGGGGGCTGACTCTTTACCTGGTTTGGTTTCTGCTTTGCTGATAACAGCATTGGCACCATTGACCTGGGAGGCTACCTGCTCGGCATAGGCCTTATTGACGCACCGGCCTTGCTCGTCACTGCACTCTTCTGGTGGTATCCATTGGGCGGCAAACTGTCCATTCTGTACGGACACGTTCACACCCAGAGTCCAGTATGGTGAGGGGGTGAAACCGGCGATCTCTCGGTCCCGTTGACAAACAAGAGCGACGGTTGGGGTGATAACCCTGCCAACGTGAAGAGTGTGGTTGAAGCCGACATCTCGGGCCAGCACTGTGTAGAGGCGGCTCACGTTCATGCCTACCAACCAGTCAGCGCGTTGCCGTGCCAATGCGGCGTAGTAGAGTGAGACCGTATCCTTGCCATCCTTTACGTTGTTCAGCGCTTTCTTGATGCTTGACTCATCGAGAGCCGTCAAACAAACTCGGCGAATAGGGCCAGAGTAGCGGAATCGATCCAGAAGCGAACGGGCGATAGCCTCACCTTCTCGGTCGTAGTCCGTTGAGATGTAGATGGTGCTCGCCTTTTTGACCAGTCCCTCAACAATTTTGTACTGTTTGAACGCACTCTTGCGAACGTTGTACCGCCATGACTCTGGTGCAATAGGGAGGGTCTCCAGTGACCATGACTTGTAGCGTTCGTCATAATCGTCTGGCATATACAATTCCAGCAGGTGGCCGAACGCCCACGTAATAACGCGGTTTCCTCCATCATGGAGAAATCCATCACCTCGTTGGGAGGCCTTCATTACGCCAGCCAAATCTTTTGCCTGAGAAGGCTTCTCGCAGATATAAAGGTCCATTAAGCAGCTCCTCTCATCTTTGATTCCAGATTCGCCAGCTCAGTCCAGCTTTGAGCCAGACCTTTGACTTCGGGGTAGTCTCTGGAGAGGTTTTCGAGGACTCCAGAAATGACATAGGCCGCTTCGCTGGAATTACCCCTCGAACCGGCCTCCTGGAGCATGATTAATAAAGCGTCGAAGAGCTCAGCCTTACGGCCTAGCTCTGTCTGGTTTCTTATTTCAGAGCTTTGCATGGGTTCACCACTGAATAGGGACGCACGGACTCGCGCACAATGCGGCGATCTGCGTCAGTTACAGCCTGACTGGTGCAAAAGTGCGTCCAGGCATTCAGATAATCTTTATAGGTGTGGGTAGGTGGTATGCAGCCGGTTACAACGTCCTTGGGGATGTTTGTGGTTCCCTCGGCTTCCACAAAGCGCCAATCGTGCTCGTCCATACCTTTGCCACCATCGCAATAGCGTTCCCAGCGTGACAACTCGTACAGCGAGTAGCCTTTGCCTTTATTCATGGACTTGAAGGTATTGATGGCTTCGTTGACATCCCCGTGCTGTTTGATCCCTGCTGGAGTTTTATCTGAACCAGCGGAGTCATCTTTGACCTTGTTCATCGTTGCGCTGACATTACCGTCGCCCAGCACATGGATATAACCAGGTTGACGTAATGCAGCACCACCGCGCCCCATGTTGTCCCATGCCATCGACAGTTCCCGGCTAACTCGGGCAGGTTTGTCATTTTCGGCAGGGGCAGTCTGGGGCTGAGGCTTTTGCTCGGGGGCGTTAGAGGCACACCCGGCCAGAATTGCCACTCCCAGAATTGCTATCAGTTGTCTCATCGTGTCGTTCCTCATAAAAAATTGTCGATGAGCCCATTCTAAAAGGGGGGGATGGAAAGCTGGTTTCTCAAACTGCCCAAATTGGACAGATAGGCGTGTGTGCGATCTAAAGGTGTTTTGAGAGCATGTAGCGACGAGAAATACGATAGGAATATGGTCAACCTACATGCTGAAAGCCCTTAACAAGTTATTTGGTGGGCGAAGTGGAGTGATCGAGACCGCGCCGAGCGTCAGAGTGTTGCCGCTTAAAGACGTGGAAGATGAAGAAATCCCTCGATACCCACCTTTTGCCAAGGGCCTGCCAGTGGCCCCACTAGACAAGATACTGGCAACCCAAGCTGAACTGATTGAGAAAGTGCGGAACTCTCTCGGTTTCACTGTGGACGACTTCAACCGGCTTGTTTTGCCGGTGATCCAGCGGTATGCCGCGTTTGTTCACCTGTTGCCAGCTTCCGAATCACACCACCACCGTGGCGCTGGTGGTCTGTTCCGACATGGGCTTGAAGTTGCCTTCTGGGCAGCTCAGGCATCTGAGTCAGTTATCTTTTCCATCGAGGGGACGCCTCGTGAACGCCGTGACAATGAGCCGCGTTGGAGACTGGCGAGCTGTTTCTCCGGGCTGCTGCATGATGTGGGTAAACCGCTCTCGGATGTGTCCATTACGGACAAAGACGGGTCAATCACATGGAACCCGTATTCGGAGTCACTTCATGACTGGGCACACCGTCACGAAATCGACCGTTACTTTATCCGGTGGCGCGACAAGCGACACAAAAGACATGAGCAATTCTCGCTGCTGGCGGTGGATCGAATTATTCCGGCTGAGACTCGGGAGTTTCTGTCCAAGTCTGGCCCGTCCATCATGGAAGCGATGCTGGAAGCTATCTCAGGAACCAGCGTCAATCAGCCTGTGACCAAGCTGATGCTTCGCGCTGACCAAGAGAGCGTCTCACGGGACCTTCGCCAGAGTCGTCTCGATGTGGACGAGTTCTCCTATGGTGTGCCTGTCGAGCGGTACGTGTTCGATGCCATCCGCCGCCTGGTTAAAACCGGAAAATGGAAGGTCAATGAGCCAGGCGCGAAAGTCTGGCACCTCAACCAAGGTGTATTCATTGCCTGGAAACAGCTTGGGGACCTTTATGACTTGATCAGCCACGACAAGATCCCCGGTATCCCACGAGACCCTGACACACTGGCCGACATTCTCATCGAACGTGGTTTTGCTGTACCAAACACGGTGCAGGAGAAGGGTGAACGTGCGTACTACCGCTACTGGGAAGTTTTGCCTGAGATGCTCCAGGAGGCGGCGGGTTCGGTGAAGATCTTGATGCTCCGACTCGAATCAAACGACCTGGTGTTTACGACCGAGCCTCCTGCGGCTGTTGCTGCGGAAGTTGTTGGTGATGTTGAGGACGCTGAGATTGAGTTCGTTGATCCTGAGGAAGCCGATGACGGTGACGACCAAGAGGACGGTGAAGCAGCTCTGAACGATGACATGTTGGCCGCAGAGCAGGAAGCAGAGAAAGCTCTAGCTGGCCTTGGCTTTGGTGATGCGATGGAGATGCTGAAAAGCACCTCCGATGTTGTCGAGGAGAAGCCAGAGCAAAAAGATGCGGGACCAACGGAATCATCTAAGCCTGACGCTGGCAAGAAGGGTAAGCCGCAGAGCAAACCGAGCAAAGCAAAACCGAAGAGTGATACGGAGAAACAACCCCACAAACCAGAGGCGAAAGAGGATCTGTCCCCTCAGGACATTGCTAAAAACGCACCACCTTTGGCAAACGACAATCCGTTACAAGCACTCAAGGATGTTGGGGGTGGACTGGGGGACATCGACTTCCCGTTTGACGCATTCAACGCATCGGCAGAGACAGCCAGCACTGACGCAACAAACTCAGAAATCCCAGATGTGGCAATGCCCGGAAAGCAAGAGGAGCAGCCAAAACAGGACTTCGTTCCACAAGAACAAAACTCCCTGCAGGGCGATGACTTTCCAATGTTCGGTGGTTCTGATGAACCGCCATCATGGGCGATTGAGCCGCTCCCTATGCTGACTGACGCACCAGAACAACCAACGCACACGCCAGAAATGCCGCATACGGACAACGTTAATCAGCATGAGAAGGACGCAAAGACCTTGCTCGTTGAGATGTTGTCTGGATACGGGGAAGCATCGGCGTTGCTTGAACAAGCGATCATGCCTGTTTTGGAAGGTAAAACGACGCTGGGCGAAGTCCTATGCCTGATGAAGGGGCAAGCCGTCATTTTGTACCCGGATGGCGCTCGGTCGCTGGGTGCGCCGTCAGAGGTTCTCTCGAAGCTGTCCCACGCCAACGCGATTGTTCCGGACCCGATTATGCCAGGTCGCAAAGTTCGTGATTTCAGCGGAGTGAAGGCAATTGTACTGGCGGAGCAGCTTTCAGATGCAGTCGTGGCGGCCATTAAGGATGCCGAGGCGTCAATGGGTGGATACCAGGAAGCCTTTGAGCTCGTCTCTCCCCCTGGCTTGGATGCAAGCAAGAATAAGTCTGCACCGAAACAACAAAGCCGAAAAAAGGCGCAGCAGCAGAAGTCTGAGGTTAATGCCGGTAAAGCCTCGCCTGAACAAAAGGCGAAAGGTAAGGACTCCCAGCCACAGCCGAAGGAGAAGAAGGTCGATGTTACTTCTCCGGTTGAAGAGCAGCAGCGCAAGCCGGTCCAAGAAAAACAGAACGTGGCTCGCCTTCCTAAGCGGGAGGCTCAACCGGTGGCTCCTGAGCCCAAAGTTGAGCGTGAGAAGGAATTGGGACACGTCGAGGTGCGAGAAAGGGAAGAGCCAGAGGTTAGGGAGTTTGAGCCGCCTAAGGCGAAAACAAACCCGAAAGACATCAACGCGGAAGATTTCTTGCCGTCTGGTGTTACGCCTCAGAAAGCACTCCAGATGCTCAAGGACATGATCCAAAAACGCTCGGGCCGATGGCTCGTGACACCTGTCCTGGAAGAGGATGGCTGCTTAGTAACCAGTGACAAAGCCTTCGACATGATTGCCGGTGAAAACATCGGCATCAGCAAACACATCCTCTGCGGGATGCTGAGCCGGGCACAGAGACGCCCTTTGCTCAAGAAACGTCAGGGAAAACTGTATTTAGAGGTAAATGAAACATGACAATGAGTTATGACCCGCTCGCCTACGAGATGCCGTGGCGGCCCAACTATGAAAAAAATGCTGTAGCAGGCTGGCTTGCCGCCTCCGGCGCTGCTTTGGCCGTAGAGCAAGTCAGCACGATGCCTCCGGAGCCCTTCTATTGGATGACGGGGATCTGTGGCGTGATGGCGATGGCTCGTTTGCCAAAGGCTATCAAACTTCACCTGCTCCAAAAGCATTTGAAGGGGCGTGATCTGGAGTTTATTTCTATTGCGGAGCTCCAAAAGTACATCAAGGACACGCCGGACGATATGTGGCTTGGTAGTGGGTTCCTGTGGGAAAACCGCCATGCCCAGCGCGTGTTTGAGATCCTGAAACGCGACTGGACTTCCATCGTAGGGAGAGAGTCCACGGTCAAAAAGGTTGTCCGGAAGATACAGGGTAAGAAAAAGGAGCTGCCAATCGGCCAGCCCTGGATTCACGGGGTAGAGCCCAAAGAAGAGAAGCTGATGCAGCCACTCAAGCACACTGAGGGGCATTCGCTGATCGTTGGGACCACCGGCTCGGGCAAGACCCGTATGTTCGACATCCTGATTTCACAGGCCATTCTGCGTGGGGAAGCCGTGATCATCATAGACCCGAAAGGGGATAAGGAGATGCGGGACAATGCACGACGTGCCTGTGAAGCTATGGGGCAGCCGGAAAGATTCGTCTCATTTCATCCAGCATTCCCGGAAGAGTCGGTGCGTATCGACCCTCTGCGTAACTTCACCCGCGTGACTGAAATTGCAAGTCGTTTGGCAGCGTTGATCCCGTCCGAAGCAGGGGCCGACCCGTTCAAATCATTTGGATGGCAGGCACTGAACAACATCGCTCAGGGCTTAGTCATCACTCATGATCGTCCCAACCTGACAAAGCTCCGCCGATTCCTTGAAGGTGGCGCTGCTGGCTTGGTCATCAAGGCCGTTCAGGCTTACTCAGAGCGAGTTATGCCCGACTGGGAGGCAGAAGCAGCGGCTTATTTGGAGAAAGTCAAAAACGGTTCGCGTGAGAAGATCGCTTTCGCGTTGATGAAGTTCTACTACGACATCATCCAACCTGAGCACCCAAACTCTGATCTGGAAGGCTTGCTGTCGATGTTCCAGCACGACCAAACCCACTTCTCCAAGATGGTGGCGAACCTCCTGCCGATCATGAATATGCTGACGTCCGGGGAGCTAGGCCCTCTGCTGTCTCCAGACTCATCTGATCTGAGCGACGAACGCCAGATCACTGATTCCGCAAAAATCATCAACAATGCTCAAGTTGCTTATCTGGGGCTCGACTCCCTGACCGACAACATGGTTGGTAGTGCTATGGGGTCCATCTTCCTGTCAGACCTGACAGCGGTTGCCGGTGACAGATACAACTACGGCGTCAACAACAGACCCGTAAATATCTTTGTTGATGAGGCTGCTGAGGTGATCAACGACCCGTTCATCCAGCTCCTGAACAAAGGTCGCGGTGCGAAACTTCGTCTTTTCGTTGCAACTCAGACTTTTGCTGACTTCGCAGCTCGACTGGGTAGCAAAGACAAAGCGCTCCAAGTGTTGGGGAACATCAACAACACGTTTGCTCTGCGTATCGTCGATGGTGAAACACAGGAGTATATCGCAGATAACTTGCCGAAGACCCGGCTCAAGTACGTCATGCGGACTCAAGGCCAGAACTCAGATGGCAAGGAGCCCATTATGCACGGAGGCAACCAAGGCGAGCGTTTGATGGAGGAGGAAGCTGATCTGTTCCCAGCCCAGTTATTGGGAATGCTTCCGAACCTGGAATACATAGCCAAAATTTCAGGCGGAACAATCGTAAAAGGCCGTCTGCCCATATTGACCCAGTAAGAGCAGAGCTATGTGTGACAAGAAGTATAGAAATTACGAGGTAGCCATCATGGTCGATGTGAACCCTTTCGACAGGGTTATGAATGAATTGAAAAGTCGTGGCCGCAAGAACGCTCACATCCTGAGCATCCTCCAATTCGACTGGCCTGCATCGGAGGCCATCATCGAGAAGCTGAGCTGCTACATCACAGACGGGATTAAGGCTAATCAGGAGCCTGTGATTTACCCGATCATTGAAGAAGCTCTGCATCGCTACAGCCAGCTCGTGTTTCATGAGCAGAGAGAGAAATATGAAGACCCGGCCAGAATTGGGGCATTTCTGGAAACCCTGATCACCGAAACCTGCCGGGCGTTGGAAGTGCAAATTGTCGATAGTGGCGGTGATTCATGGTCTGTCGATTCAGGAGAGTCGTTCTCACTGTGGCTTTCTTCCCATCCAGGAGAACTATCCATTAACCCGCAGCCCCATGAGGATGAGACCTCTTTGCGTGGCTTGCTGTATGAGCTCATCACCTGTGAGAGCGTGAAAACTGTTTTAAGGAGAACCGACTATGAAGAAGCCGTGGTTGCTGGTCGCATGGCTGCTGGTTATTGAGTTGCTGGCAATATTGCTGCTGATCCCTGGCGACTGGACAGACAGAGCCATCAAAAGGGAATCCGAGCTGGTGGAACAGAGTCTTGGTGTCGAAGCAAGAGACTGGATACAGAACAAAGCATCTACCTGGTTCAGGTCGAGCGTTATTGATTCAGGATTCTATGAGGGGATGTACCAAACGCTGATCCCATCAGAAGAGGAGCGCCAGAAGTCCAAGGGGATGCAGGACATGGGCAAGGGCTGGTTTGTGTGGGTCAAAGGCCGCATGGAAGCCTTTGTCAACGTCATTTACCAGTTCTACACAAGGTTGGCACTGTTAGCCGCGTGGGCTCCCTATATGCTGATCCTGTTCGTACCTGCGGTATATGACGGGATGATGACATGGCGAATTAAGCGGACCAACTTCGATTATGCGAGTCCGGTTCTCCATCGTTACAGCGTTCGCGGAACGATGTACCTGATGGCCGGATTGTTCATCGCGTTCTTCATCCCCATAGCGCTCGATCCGGTTGTCATCCCGATGACAATGATGACGTGCTGTGTCCTGGTTGGCCTGACGTTCGGCAACCTCCAGAAACGGGTATAGGGAGGGAGGATGAGCTACTCCGTTATAAATCAAGATGGGGTGCATCTGTGCGACATCCCATTGAACGTCTACCAGGTGATACGTCGCCAATCCTTGTCTGCGTTGTGGCTTTACTGGGCGCAGAGCTTGAATTTGGTGAAGGTGCTCATTGCTTGCATCGGAAAGATGATCTTTGTGATGCCGGTAATGTGGTTCTGGGTGCTGGTGGTGTGCCGCTTGGTTGAACCAGAACGTATCTCAGACGTGTCAGGACTTATCTCTCCGGACGTGATCGGGTGGGCCGCTGGTGCGGCCATCACCCTCATTATCTTTTCCGTATTTACTCGCCCAGCGTTGTACGGATACCACAACTTTTTCAAGCAGCATATTTGCTCAAGAGTAAAGCAAGTAACGCCGGAACTCAGAACAGTCACTGGGCCACTGTTCTTTTACCGAAACGAAATTGGAACGATATAGAGAGGAACCATGAAAGTAACTAATAGACTCCAACTGCTGGCACTGGGGCTGTGTATGGCCGGTACTGCCATCGCGGCTCCTGATGTGCTCAATGACGACGCAAAGCTCAAGAACCTTGAGAAGGTGTGTCCCGACTGTAAGATGGTGGCAAAAGATGTACTCAATCTGCGGGTTGAAAACTGCCAGCTCAAAGACACTTCCAATGCAATGATGATTGGCACCATGCAAAATGACCCTATGTTTTCGTTTATGCTGGCAGTACACACAGCGGCAGGCTCGGAGGCATACAAAACGGTAGTTGGTGCCGCTGGCAACCATGTTGACTGTGAAAACCCGTTGAACTGGATCAAGCTGACCCAGCAAGCGATTAAAGGAGGCAAAGTCTAATGCGTAAGAGAGATTTCTTTTTTGGAGAGGTGTATGAGGGGAGTGGAGGAGCCACTCTACGACTGAGTGATATGGAACCATTGGCAAGAAAAGTGTCGGCAGAGTTCTTCACTGCACAACTGAACCGTATGCTGAAAGAGCATGACGGTCAGTTGACGCTCAGCGATGGAACGTCGTACCCCAGCTTTTGGAGCTTCATCGACAAGGTTGTTCCAGAGCAGGTTGGTTTCGTGGAGATCTACGCTCGGCAGGATGTTAACGATAATGTTGAAGCGACACTGGCGTGTGACATCGTTTTGGTAAATGGTGTGATCACCGTTAAACCTCACTGGTGTGCTTACAAAGACATCAGGGCTGACGAAGTGATTTCCACCTTACTGGTGCCTTTGCATTTGAAGGCTCTCCAGGGTAAGGCTTACATTCGCTGGGATGATGGTGAAACCGAACCTCTGTTACAAAACGACGACTATCAGGCTGAACTTGAAAATGTGTTTAGTGTTTCCAAGTACCCATCAGCCATGAGCTGGGGCGATACAGCAGACCAGAAGGTTAAGCAGTACAAGATGGACCTTGAGTGCGCCACAGATGTTGGTCGTCGAGGTGTCTCATCAGAGCAAGCATGGGATGCTTATCGAGAACTCCGTTACAATAGAACAGTGTGAAACAAGCGGCCATTGGCCGCTTTGAACTTTCACATGTGAAAGTTTTTCGCCTCCCGCTCTTATCATCTCCTCGAATAAACCTCCATAAAGTGCCCAAAATGGGCCGTAACAGCACTGTTCCTAGATTGATCAATTAAGAGACGATTACTCCGTGATGACGACAAGTTATTTGGAGGGTCTATGTCCGCACAAGCTCACGTCAGAGAAAGCGAAAGCTCATCTGGTTCATTCATCTCCTGGCAGTTCCTTGTCTGGCAGGTGATGTTCGTTATAGGTGTTGTTGCAGGGATGAACCTGGAACACGCATTCAATTTTCTAGGTTAATGGGAGGAAGTGTGAACCTTAATAAACAATTTTTCTGGTTTTTGATGAACGCGGTGCTGATGTGCATCTTCATCGTTCCAGTGGCCGTCGCGTTTTGGCTGTCTGCTTTTGCGGCAGGTTTTGACTGGAGTCAGTGGGTTAAGTTGGCTGCTGATACGGCCAACAGAGCTGCAAGTGACCCGGCCAAGGCTCTGGGCACGGTTCAGACCTACTGGGGCATTCTCAGCTTCTTCCTGCTGGCGGCGTACAGTCTGATGTTCAAGTTTAAAGCCAATGCTAACAAGGAAGTGAAAACTCTGGGGACTGTCCGGCCTGCCAATGAAGTTGGCGTTGCGGCTTCGGAAAAACATTCGGAAGCGGTTCCTCAAAATCAATAACCGATCCAGTAAACGCAAAAAAGGCGCGGCCGCCTTTTTTTATTTGTCGCTGGAAGTGCCCGAAAAGGGCGCGAAGCCGTGGCAGAAAATCAGTGACCCTGAATGAGAATACAGGCCACTAGGAAAAGAAGAGGGTTGCTATGAAGCCTGTAAAGATACCGCGCCGGGTCGATGAGCCCCCGCATCTGCTGTTGTGGAGCGCAGATGAGTTGGCCCCGATGCTTTTGGGGCTAACGATAGGGGTCATCATCGGTAAGGCCCTGATCTGCTTTCTGGGGGGGTTACTTGTAACCAACCTTTATCGCCGATTCAGGGATAACCATCCGGATGGATACCTGCTCCACATGATCTACTGGGCCGGGTTCATCATGACCAAGGCAAAATCTCTCAAGAATCCGTTTGTCCGGAGGTATTTGCCTTGAACCTGAAAAAGTATCTCAAGACCTGGGAAGGGACCCAAACAGAAAATAAGTGGGGACGAATCTTCCAGGGTGGTCTTATTGCTATCGTTTTCCTGCTGGTGGTCCAAGTATTCAGCAAGGAAACCATCGTCACTATCCAGCCTTTCACGCTTACGGAAGAAGCCTGGGTGACGAAAAATAACGCCTCTCAGTCCTATAAAGAGGCTTGGGGTTTCGCTTTTGCTCAGCTCCTTGGCAATGTGACGCCAGGAACCGTTGACTTTGTGAAAGAACGGATCACCCCGCTTCTCTCCCCGAGCATCTATCAGGACGTGATTGATGCCATCGAAATTCAAGCTCAACAGATCAAGAACGACCGCGTAACCATGCGGTTTGAGCCGCGTTTTGTTGAGTACGAGCCCAAGAGCGACAAGGTGTTTGTCTACGGATATTCCTACGTCAAAGGGGCTTCTTCTAACGAAGAGCGTAGCGAACGCTCCTACGAGTTCGCCATCAAGATTTCAAACTACGCGCCCGTGCTGGACTACATCGACACCTATGTAGGAAAGCCACGCACCAAAACTGTTTTGGAGCAACTCCAGCGCAAAGAAGAAAACCGGAGAAAGCATGAAGAACAACGCTAAACTTTCGCTCCTGGCGCTGTCCTTGGTGCTTGGAACTTCAATGGCCTATGCCTCGGATGACATTCCTGTTGTCCCGGCCAGTGTTATGAAAAAAGATGTTCCTGCCCCTGTGACGTCAGGACAAAGCTCCCATGAGGTTGTGGGCAGCATGAATGAAAACCCCTTACTGACGATGAAGCCGGGGGTTAACCAGATCATCCCGATAGCCGTTGGTCATCCGAACCGAATCGTCACGCCTTTCAGCAATCCTGAGATCGTTTCAACATCTCTGACCGGGGCGACGGATAACGGCCAGTGTGGTGAGGTCTGCATCAAAGAGAATGTGGTCTATGTCGCCACGGATAAGCAGTATCCGGTGACTATGTTCATTACTGAAAAAGGCTCGGAAGCCCAAGCTCTCAGCCTGACGATGGTTCCCCGTCGTATTCCGCCCAGAGAAGTCTTTCTCAAGCTCGATGGTGGTGTAGGTATCACTGGTGCTTTTGCCAATACCAAGGCTGAGACCTGGGAACAGAGCCAGCCTTATGTCGAAACCATCCGGTCAGTATTCCGAAAGATTGCTCTTGGTGAAGTCCCTCAAGGTTACACGTTGAACCGCATCCCTGCTGGTGCTGCGGTGCCGAGCTGCGCTCATCCTGGGGTAAAGGTGGATTTCAGCAAGGGGCAATACATGATGGGCCACCACCTTAACGTGTTCATCGGTGTCGCCCTGAACGTCTCTGATCAGCCTATTGAGTTCAAAGAGGCGTTGTGTGGGAGCTGGGATGTGGCTGCGGTGACTACGTGGCCGCTTAACGTGCTTGAGCCCGGCCAGAAGACGGAGATCTATGTGGCGAAGAAGCAGAAGCGTGGTCTCGCACCAACGTCTAAGCGTCCATCGCTGCTGGGAGGTGCCCAATGATTAAGCGATTTTGGACACAGTTAGACCCCAACAAGAAGCGTTGGGTGTCTATCGCTGGCGGCGTCTTCGTTCTTTTTGCGGTCGTGACAATGTTCTCTGGTGAACCCAAGAAAGAAGAGAAGCGCGGTCGCCAAGAAACCATCAAGCACGTTCTCACAGACAAAAACACCCGTGAGATCGGGATAGATTCGTTGTCTGCCGATGTGAAGATGGTGTCTCGTGAAAACTCCGACCTGAAAAAGGAGCTGGAACGAGTCAAGAAAGAGCTGGAGGAAACCAAAACCACTGCCGGGAAATCCAGTGATGTTGGCCGTGAGATGACACGCCTTCGTCAAGATTTGGACCGCCTGACCCAGAAGAACATGGAATTGGCTAAGAAAGTCGAAACCGGCGCTGCTGGTGGAAAAACATCCTCTTCATCAGAGGATGCCAGAGCCGATGTTAATGGTGCATCTGGTGGTGATGGTCAGTTCATGGAGAAAAAGCTCGACTACAAAGATCCAGCATCCTTTTTTCGGGACGCACCGCTTCCTGACTCGAAGGGTGGGGCTCCTGCAACTGGCAAGGGAGACGGTCGTGATGCAACTAAACCAGGCATCCAAATAGTGAGCTACTCGCAGAAAGCGCCAGAAGTTGAAGAGAAGGACAACAAGGATGATGAGTCTATCTACCTACCTTCTGGCTCCATCCTGACAGGGGTGCTCATCAACGGTATGGACGCACCAACATCTCAAGGTGCTCGTCGAGATCCGTTCCCTTCGACCCTCAGGATTCAGAAAGAGGCTATTTTGCCTAACCGCTTCCGTGCGGATGTTCGTGAGTGCTTCCTGATTGTTTCAGGCTATGGAGATCTCAGTTCAGAGCGAGCGTACCTGCGTGGCGAGACCTTCTCGTGCGTTCGGGATGATGGGGGGGTCATAGAAGCGAAGCTGGATTCCTATGCAGTGGGTGAAGACGGTAAGGCCGGTGTCCGTGGTCGCGTCGTATCGAAGCAGGGGCAAATCATCGCCAAGAGCTTGATGGCAGGCTTCCTTGGTGGCGTTTCCGAAGCCTTTGACGTCAATCCTGTGCCGGTCGTCAGCACTAACCCTGGCTCAAATACCCAGTACCAGTCTGTGTTCTCCGACCAGATGTTGCAGGGAGCAGCAGTGAAGGGGGCCAGTAAGGCGCTAGATCGCATCGCTCAGTTCTATATCGACATGGCCGAAGGCATCTTCCCCGTTATCGAGGTCGATGCTGGCCGTCAGGTAGACATCATCGTGACCAAAGGAACCAAGCTACAAATTCGTTCCACCGGGGGAACCAAGAAATGAAAAATTTGAACATTTTGACCAGAAAGGGCAGTTCCAGAGGCAAGGCTCAAAAGGAACAGACAGTAAGATCCGCAAAGATGTTGGGGGTGGGCGCAGCGCTACTGATTTTGTCGGGCTGTTCGACGCTCAACATCGGCAAGGATGAGTATAGCTGTCCGGGAATGCCGAATGGTGTTCAGTGTATGTCAGCGCGAGACGTTTACGCCGCAACCAATGACGGAAATGTCCCGCGTCCAATGAAACCAGAGGAAGTCGAGGCCAAAGCGGAAGTGGATGGCGGAGGTTCCTCAAACGTTTCAGCGAACTCATCTAGCTCCGGAGACCCGGTGATTGACAACTATGTCGCACCGCGTCTTCCGGATCGCCCGATTCCAATTCGTACACCGGCACAGGTCATGCGGATTTGGGTAGCTCCCTGGGAGGACACCAATGGTGATCTCATCGTGACAGGGTATGTCTATACCGAAATCGAACCGCGCAGGTGGGTGATTGGGGATGGCACACCGCAAAGTGAGCCAGTTTTGAGACCGCTGCAAACGGTAACACACGAACCGAAGTCTGAAACAACCAAATAGGAGATGTTCTTGATGAACGCAAATCAGTTGGCGAATGCCTCAAGTAAAAACAACACACTCTTCCTCTTCCTGGGGTTGATGGTGGTAGCCTTCCTGCTCGTGCCGGATCAGGCCCACGCTGGTACTGGTGGTACAGAGTTTGACGACGTATGGGTAACTCTCAAGGATTGGACCCAAGGTACTCTGGGTCGAATCGTTGCGGGTGCGATGATCCTGGTCGGCGTTGTTGGCGGTATCGCTCGCCAGAGCCTCATGGCGTTCGCTATGGGTATCGGTGGCGGTATGGGCCTGTACAACTCCCCGACCATAGTGGAATCCATCATGTCTGCCACTCTGGAACATGCAGAGAAGGTCATCCCGGCTGTTGTGCAACTCAGCAATGGCCTGGGGGTGTAAAAGACACCTTGCCGTTAATCAACGGGTGATAGGGGCAGCCTAAAAGCTGCCCTTATTTTTTGGCAAAAAGTCCAGTCATAACAAACTCCAACTATTTCCTTATTTGCTCAAAAAGGGCACTTCCACAGCCCATGTTTATGCACTCCCTCCCGTAACCTCCAGCATTGGGTTCTTGTAACTCAAAACGAATGGAGAATGCGATGATCAATTTTAAGTTCAAAGTTTCAGCTCTAATAGGTGGTGTGGCGGTTCTTGCCGTTAACGCTGCTCATGCTGAGTTGTTGGAGTATGAGTTTGATGCTCCAGATGGTACGCACAGGTCTCTTTCCTCAGAAGCTGTCTACGCTAACCCTACTGGCCTAGTTAAATTTGCTCTCAGTGCAGGGGTTGACAGAAAAGTCAGGGTTTCAATAAGAAAACCTGATGGTTCCGTTTTATCCTCGGCTAAAAGCAGCTTGCTTGGTGCCAACGATAGAATTTCTGTTGATGGAAAGAGTTACTACGGTGCATTTCTTAACTTACAATCCCCAGATGAGGGTCACTACACAATAGAGGCTGAAATCCTGTCATCTAGCGAGGCTGTAGTGCAAACAAATAGTTACGAATGGATTGTAGATCGAACTAAACCTTCTTTTTCAGGTACATGGCATTGGGGGCAATGGGCAAGGTCCACAGACAATATGCCTGATGATTACCTGATGGGTCCATTTGAGGCTCGTCGCTTATGGGTATCTGGCGTATCTGATTCAGGTAGTGGTGTCGGTGGTGTTTCTTTTACATCTAAATCACCCCAAGGAGAAATATATCACCAAAAAGCAGCAATTTACGCCAATAACGAGGTTGGTATTGGTACAAATTCCTATTATTCAGTAGGTAATGGGGACTTTGCAGCAATTGATGGCCCGATGGTCGCCTCTTTTGAAATAACAGATAAAGCAGGTAACAAGCTCACGGTAGAAAAACCAATTCGTTGGAATGGTTTAGAAAACCAAAGCTATGAGCTCGTCGGTGTTCATAATCCAAACTACAGTGGTAATTTCTTACCAGGGTCGCCATTTGACGGTTTTGAAGCAGTTAGTTCAGGTGTCAAAATTCACGAAAACCCTTGGAGTGCAGTATATCGTATAAAGAAAACTGATTGGTATCAGTACAACCCTTATGGCATTAGCCTTGGGTATAATTATTGTGGCGATGATCCTGATTATGAAGACGACACTTACGTTTATAAGAAAGTTAGTGGAGTTTATACCCAAGGGAAATTCCCCTATCCTGGAGTCGGAACATGTTCGATAACATCATGGCGTTCTGGAGCAGTTGGGCATAGTCTTCAGTTAGCGGATGACGCGCCTAAAAGCCCTACAATTATTAGTCTTGAGGAAGACTGGGTTGATGATAATGGCAATCACTTCACTGGCGTTGGGGCGCGAAATTCACCTATAACCCTAATAAAATCTATTGTGAACGTGGAGGCGAGAAATTACGAACAGTTCTATGGAAGGGCTGGTCTCAGTTGTTCGATTCCTGCTGGAAAAACAAGTTGTACGGCAACAGGGGCGTCTCGTTATGCTGCTGATGGAGTTAATGACGCGGTTTTCTATATTAACTTCTCTGTAAGAAATAAAGATGGAACGCTATATGATTCGAGAGATGCTAATTTTACGATTGATAGTCAGCCTCCAATAATTGATGGCGCAACTTTAGATCAAAATGCCAAGCTGGTGACAATTAGTGGGCGAGAACTAGGTACAGGCGATTCTTGGGGCTCTGTCACAATTAATACGGGTGGGGTTAAAGTTTCATCTGCAAATGGCAGTGAAATTGATGTCCCTGCTTCTAAAATTGTTAAGTCTGGAGGAGAGTCATTTTCCATAGAAGTGTCCCTCGCGTCTTTAGGTGATGGGGTGTATTCAATTACTCCTTGGGTGCGAGATAATTATGGAAATAAAACTGTCTCATCCCCCCTCTCATTTACAAATGACAGCACGCCTCCTTTGGTTGCAATAACTATTCCCCCAGGAGGTAAAGTTGCTTCTTTAGATGACATAAGTATTGACGTCACTGATGCTATGACAGCTAAACCCACTGTCACATTGGTGAACCTCAATGGAGGGCCTGCTTCGGATGATGTTTACTTAACTGTGCGGGCGGTATCTGATACTAAGTTCAAGCTGGAATATCCTGTTATGTTTCCTTCGCTCAAAGAAGGAGAGTCTTACACCTTGTCGATTGAAGCGAAAGACGCGCAACAGAACACAGCGAAAGCATCTGTTCAGTTCGAGTATTCTCCTCGGCAAGTCACACTTGCTGATGGGATGGATGGCAAAGTCATGATCCCCGCTGTCACTCATGAATTTGTTCATGCAGATGGCAAGCGGATCATCGAGACCAAGCCGCTAACGCTCAGTGATGGTGCTGTCGTGACAGGTTCATACGACGTGTTTGCGACCCTCCGTTCTGATGCGAAAGTGCCGCTGGTGGTGAATGGGGTGCGTATCGAGCCGGGCCAGACAATGGGGATTATGAGCCAACATGATTTCGGTGCGTCAGGTGGTCGTTTGAGCATTCCGGTTAAACCGGCTGTTCCTGATGTGGTCGGCTCTTCCAGTCTTCTTGTCATGACCTCCGCGCCGAACTCACCCATCTTGGTTGTGGACATCAATACCTGGAAAGGGACGGCCAAGCTCTCGGCTGAATCATGGACAATTCGCCAGGTTATTGACCCGGTGAAAATCTATGCCCTGCCAGAGTCGGGTGTGCCTTGCCGGTTCACCACGAAAGAGGATGTGGCTATGGCCGCAGACCCAATTCGTGACCCGGTGTGTTTGCTCCAGTGGGACAGAACTCCAGATGAGGCTGAACAAACTACGCAGGACAACAACGGGATGAAAGTTGCTGGGCTGGTGGGGCAGGCTGTGAGCATTGGTGAACAACCTGTCGAATACAGCCTGTACCTGTTCAGTGGTGACGGTTCCAAGGTAAAAGTTGGGTCTGGCTCTCAGAACCTGACGGTAACTACTGCCTATGGCTCTGTTGGCTACACCCCGATTGATGACATTGCTCAGGTGAATCGCGTCATTGAAGATTTTGATGTGAACTTCAAGCAGAGCAAGGGGCCAGACTGTTCTATAACCCTCAGCGCAGACCGTGCGAAAAAAGAGGCCGCGAACAAGGCTGTTGGTAGTGCAAGCCGTGCCTGTCTGTTCGAGTGGCAGCAGATCCCCGATGGATTGGTCCAAGACCCGTTATCGGAATCACCTTCGCTCTCTGGTTCATTGGCCTCCAACGGCGTTCATCCACTGGGGTGGCGGGTAAGTATTTTCACCCGTAACGGCACTAGGGTGACGTTGAACGACGAGACTTTCAATGTCGAAGCGGTTGACCCACCAGCTCCGACCGTTGAACTAGCCTCCGACTACAACTTCAAAGACAACATCTACTTGGTGCCGATGACAGGTAACTACCTGGGTGATGCCATTATCAACTCTGAACGAGCTGATCTGGATATTGCCATATCGCGCAACTCGGATGTTCTTGAGTCTGAGACCTTCACTCCGGGATGGGGTGCTACCAATAAGGTGTATCGCCGCATCAATACCGATGAGCGAGCGTTGTGGGAGGAGACCACCTACAAGGTGAACGCGGCCTACAACAAGGTGCCTGATGTGAAGACTGAGGTTGTCTACCGGGCTATCTCTGCACCTTCTGACAGTATCCGTCCTATCGTTGAAGTTAAAGGTGATACCGCGATTGACACCCAGGCATTGCCGGTTAGGGTTCTCATCCGTGATCAGTACAAACCTGATGGTGACTATGACGCTAACACGATGGGGGTGTGGAAAGTACGCCTGATCCAGCAAAAGGCCTACAACGAGACGGTTGCGCTCACTGATTATGCGGAAGCATCGAACGGTGAAGCTCAGTTCTCAGTAGACCTGTCTGGTGTGGATACTTCCTCCGTCCGTATCGCTGCTGAGGCTGTTCTGGAAAGCCCTGTTGAGGGTTACAACCGCACAGAGTTGTCTATCAGACCTGCCTTCTTGACAGTGCTTCGTGGTGGTGCCATCGGTGCTGGCGTGGAGGCTCGCAAGTTGTCTGGTGAAGCTCCGTTCACTGCTGTTTTCAAGCTATCTTTGGACGACCGTCAGGATCTCCGGGCTACCGGCCAGGTTGTGTGGGAAACCAGTAAGGACGACGGTAAAACCTGGGAGCAGTTCATCCCAGAAGATCGATACAAGTATCAGCTTGTGAAGACCTTCGACAAGGGGGAGTACCAGGTTCGGGCCAAGGTGGTGAACGTCAACTCAGGTGCGGAAAAGTACACCGAAGCGGTCAGTGTTGTCGCTTACGACAAACCTGATATTGCTGTTATCGGCCCGACCACGTTGTTTGTCGGAAGTGAAGGCAAGTACACAGCGAACCTGACGTTGAACGATGAGCCAATCTCCGGTGGCAATGCCATTGTTGAGTGGTCTACTGACGGTGGCAAAACCTACGCGCAGACAGGGGATAGCATCACGCTTTCGAGCGATGAAGAAACCCGATACCGCCTGTGGGCTCGTGTGCGCTCTGCCACGGCACCGGCTGATGACGGCTATGCCTATGAAGTTGCGAAAACGGCGGTTGACTTCCGAGCAGTGAAGGCACCTCGTCCTTACGTGACAGGGCCGCGAGTTATTGAGACCGGCAAGAAGTATGTGTTCAAAGCCGAAACCAGCCTGCCTTACCGTGGGATGGACGTGAAGCTGAACGGGTTCTTCACGCTGCCTGATGGCTCGATTGTGCAGGGTGATACTGCTGAGTACGAACCCTCTGACACTGACCTCAATCAGGCTACTGTAGAAACGAAGTACACCACCTGGATCGAAGGATACCGAGATCAGGGTGCAGAGGCTTCGCATAGCCTACGCTCCCGCGTTTGGCAGTATGTATGGCCGAGCTTCGGAATGCAGGTTAGGAAGAACGCAGACGTTGCTCCTGCGACGATCACCGCGTCAGTGCGGCCAATTGCCTTCAACGGCAAGCTGGAAGAGCCGACCTACGAGTGGGAGTTGCCGAAAGGCGCTGTGATTCAGGATCAGCGGCAGGATATTGTCCGGTCCTTTGTGATCAATGAGCCGGGTGATTACAACATCAAGGTCACTGTCCGTGATGCTCGCGGCCATGAGACCGTGATCGAGCAACCGCTCAAGATCGGCCAGGCAGCGCCCTATGCCATTGACCTGCAATACTCTGGCTCGAACAAATACGAGCGTGAGCCTCTGGATGTGCTGTTGCGACCGTACATTTCTGGCGGCCACCCACGCGACCGTATTTCGACTCGTGTTTATTCGGTAGATGGTACACCGTTGGAAAGCAGTGGTTACTACGGCAGAGCAACTCTGGGCGCTGGTGAGCACAGCATCAAGCTGAAAATAACCTCAGAAATGGGGCATGAAGCTGAGGGCGAGGTGAACATCAATGTGGCAGAGAACAAGTTGCCTGCATGTAGCCTGAGCTCACGAGAGACCGTTGGGTCGTGGATCGTCTATGCGAACTGCGAAGATACAGATGGCCGCATGAAGTCCTACGAATGGACCATTGCCGGTGAGTTGCAGAGCATCAGCTCTGATCGAGTGACTATCAGCAAGGGCACCTATGAAACGATGCCGACCATCTCTCTGGTTGGGGTCGATGACTCTGGTGGCAAATCCGAAGCTGTTACCATGAACTAAGGTTCATTCCTCTCAAAGCCCGGTTCAGACCGGGCTTTTTTTTGTATCGCGCTGGAATTGTCCAAATTGGGCTATTACAGAGGCGAGTCTATTTCCATCCCCCGGATACACTGCCCAGCATCCAGTAATCCAATCTTAGGGGATAGACATGCGGACAAAATTACTTGGGGCGCTGATGGTGTTCGGGATTATTACCGGCACGGCTCATGCGTCATCGAAATTGGAAATCACCGATCCCAGAGCGGCGAAGATAGAGGACATTGTAGAGCTACCCATCAAAGGGGTTCGAGCCGTCCAAAGTGATGGGCAGATCATGTTCCTCTCTGAAAACGGACGATTTGTTATTTCAGGACAAATCTACGACCTGTGGAGCAAGAAGCCCCTCAACACGATGTCCCAAATGAGGGATGTAGCGGAGCGTATCCACTTCAAGAGCATGGGCATGGATGTGGACACGCTGAACACTGTGTCGATGGGGCGTGGTGACAAAGAGGTGGTGGTCTTTGTTGATCCTAGGTGCGCGGTTTGCCATCAGCTCATGGGTGATGCCAAATCGCTGGTGGATGATTACGCCTTTAAATTTATCGTGATTCCAGCTCTGGGTGCTGAGTCCAACCGCCTGGCAAAAAACTTGTACTGCGCGAAAGACAAAACCCACGCGCTCGATGCGCTGATGAACAACACCCTGGGTTCCCTTCCTTCAAAAGAAACCTGCGACCCCGGCCAATACGACCAAACGCTGCTAACAGCTCATTTCATTGGGATTGAGGGCGTTCCGTTCGTTGTTGCTCCGGATGGTCGTGTCAGCAAAGGACGTCCGAAGAACCTGAAATCATGGTTGGAGAGTGCTGAATGATCGTAACCATCAAAAAGAAACTCGAAGAAACGTTGATCCCGGAGCACTTGCGAGCTGCCGGGATTATTCCTGTCCTGGCCTATGACGAAGACGATCATGTCTTCCTTATGGATGATCACAGTGCAGGCTTTGGTTTCATGTGTGAGCCCCTGTGTGGTGCCGATGAAAAAGTTCAGGAGCGAATGAACGGTTTCCTGAATCAGGAGTTCCCGTCGAAGACTACGCTCCAGTTTGTCCTGTTCCGCTCCCCGGACATCAATCAGGAGATGTACCGGATGATGGGTTTGCGTGATGGCTTCCGTCACGAGCTGCTGACATCTGTTATCAAGGAACGGATTAACTTCCTCCAGCACCACACGACAGATCGCATATTTGCCAAGACCAACAAAGGTATCTACGACAATGGCTTGATCCAAGACCTCAAGCTGTTCGTTACGTGCAAAGTCCCCATCAAGAACAATAACCCGACTGAAAGCGAACTCCAGCAGCTCGCACAGCTTCGCACGAAGGTCGAATCATCGCTTCAAACCGTTGGTCTGCGTCCCCGCACAATGACGGCGGTGAACTACATCCGGATCATGAGCACCATCCTGAATTGGGGGCCGGATGCTTCATGGCGACATGACTCTGTGGATTGGGAGATGGATAAGCCCATCTGCGAGCAAATCTTCGATTACGGCACTGATGTGGAAGTCAGCAAGAACGGCATCAGGCTGGGTGACTACCACGCGAAAGTCATGTCAGCGAAAAAACTGCCTGACGTTTTCTACTTTGGTGATGCGTTGACCTATGCCGGGGATCTCAGCGGCGGCAACTCCAGCATCAAAGAAAACTACATGGTCGTGACCAATGTGTTTTTCCCTGAGGCAGAAAGCACGAAAAACACTCTGGAGCGCAAACGCCAGTTCACTGTAAACCAAGCCTACGGGCCGATGCTCAAATTCGTGCCGGTGCTGGCGGACAAAAAGGAGAGCTTCGACACTCTCTATGAGTCCATGAAAGAGGGGGCTAAGCCAGTCAAGATCACCTACTCGGTGGTTTTATTTGCTCCAACCAAAGAACGTGTTGAAGCGGCGGCGATGGCCGCACGAAACATCTGGCGTGAATCTCGGTTCGAGCTGATGGAGGATAAGTTCGTTGCTCTGCCGATGTTCCTCAACTGCCTGCCATTCTGTACCGACCGGGATGCAGTGCGAGACCTATTCCGCTACAAGACCATGACAACCGAGCAGGCGGCTGTGGTCCTGCCGGTGTTTGGGGAATGGAAGGGGACCGGGACCTATCATGCAGCGCTGATTTCCCGCAACGGCCAGCTCATGAGTCTGTCTCTTCACGACAGTAATACCAACAAGAACCTGGTGATCGCAGCCGAATCCGGCTCGGGTAAATCGTTCCTTACCAACGAACTGATTTTTTCCTACTTGTCTGAGGGTGCTCAGGTCTGGGTTATTGATGCCGGTAAGTCCTACCAGAAGCTGTCGGAAATGCTCAATGGCGACTTCGTTCACTTTGAAGAAGGAACGCACGTCTGCCTCAACCCGTTCGAGCTCATACAGAACTACGAGGACGAAGAAGACGCGATTGTCAGCCTCGTTTGTGCAATGGCCTCGGCCAAAGGCTTGCTGGATGAATGGCAAATCTCTGCGCTGAAACAGGTCCTTTCTCGCCTGTGGGAAGAGAAAGGTAAAGAGATGAAGGTTGACGACATCGCTGAGCGCTGTCTGGAAGAAGAAAACGACCAGCGCCTCAAGGATATTGGTCAGCAGCTCTACGCCTTTACGTCGAAAGGTAGCTACGGGAAATACTTCTCTCGCAAGAACAACGTCAGCTTCCAGAACCAGTTCACTGTACTGGAGCTCGATGAACTGCAAGGGCGTAAGCACTTGCGTCAGGTTGTACTGCTCCAGCTTATTTACCAGATCCAGCAAGAAGTATTCCTGGGTGAACGTAACCGCAAGAAAGTCGTCATCGTGGATGAGGCCTGGGACCTGCTCAAAGAGGGCGAGGTCTCGGTCTTCATGGAACATGCCTACCGCAAATTCCGTAAGTACGGTGGCTCCGTTGTCATTGCAACGCAGTCCATCAACGACCTCTATGAGAACGCAGTGGGCCGCGCCATCGCGGAGAACTCGGCCAGCATGTACTTGCTCGGCCAAACCGAAGAAACCGTGGAATCTGTTAAACGTAGCGGTCGTCTGACCCTTTCAGAGGGCGGGTTCCACACCCTCAAAACGGTACACACCATCCAAGGCGTGTACTCAGAAATCTTTATCAAATCGAAGAGCGGTATGGGCGTCGGTCGCTTGATAGTGGGCGACTTCCAGAAGCTACTTTATTCGACCGATCCGGTGGACGTTAACGCCATCGACCAGTTTGTGAAACAAGGCATGAGCATACCTGAGGCAATCAAGGCCGTAATGCGAAGCCGTCGGCAGGCTGCATAACCAGGGAGACAGTAATGGACATTAAATCAATCGCAATCGCCGCCATTCTCGGTGCCGCTGGTGGCTTCGGCGGCAGCTACTACGTGATGAGCGAACAAACGGCAAGCATCCATCAACGTTTGAATCAAACCCCGCCAGTGGTCGTGGTTGACTTCGCTAAAGTGGCGTCGGCGTATCCCGCTGGTGCCTCTCAGGAGGAAGTTGAAAGGCTGATGGTCAAGACCAATGACGCAATTTTGAAGTTGAAAGACGCAGGTTATTTGGTCCTTGACGCAAGTGCTGTCGTCGGGGCTCCAAGTGACGTGTACCTCCCTGATGAGGTGCTGAAATGAATTTTCCACTCAAGAAGTATTTCGTCAAAAAGGAATCCTGGAAGCGCTTCGGGGTTAAGGCCGGTGTGACACTACTGGTTCTTTGGGCTGCTGGTGCGGCCTTTGCCAGCCGCTATCGTATTGGCATTGATCCACAACAGGAGAAGTGCCTGCCGGGTTACACCTTCTTCCTCATTGATCTGAACGACCAAACTCTGGAGAGGGGAGCGGTTTACGCCTTCCAAGCCAAGAACATGCAGCCTTTCTACAAGGACGGGACTCGCATGGTCAAAATCCTCACCGGTATGCCGGGGGATAAAGTCGAGATCAACGATAAGTGGAAGATCACCGTCAATGGTGATGTCGTCGGAGAGGGGCTCCAGCTCGCAGGGAAACTACATCTGCCAGAGAGCCACTTTTACGGCAAGACCACGCTGAAAGAGAACAACTACTGGTTTATGGGCAAAAGCCCATTCAGCTTCGACTCACGTTACTGGGGGACTGTGAAAAATGATCAGATCATTGGCCGCGCATATCCCCTGTTCTAAGAGCGTTCTGGTGGCGTTGATGTTCTCTGTGGCTGGCGGGGCATACGCTCAAGAGTCTCCGCTCACAGAGCAGGATAAGGCGCTTATTGAGCAAGGAAAGCAAATTGCCCAAAAGGCCCAGAAGATGGAAATGCCATCTCTGTTGCAAAACCAACACATGGACGAGGCTCAGGCCGAAGCCAAGGCATTTTTCAAGCAGCTCCAAACTACTAACCCAACGCTCAAGGAGATGCACCGGAAACAGGCTGAAAAGGGTATCTACTCTGACCATCGGATACTGGTTTTCGCCTCGTTGTCTCTTGGCGAACAGGGGTTAGATGACGTCCTAACGGCGGTGTCAGGCCAGCCTGATTCTGTAATTGTGTTCCGTGGCATCCCGGAAGGAATGAACTTGGGGCAGGGAGTTAAAGCTATTCAGGCGCTCGCGGCCAAAAAAGACCCAGTGCCGAACATCATCATCAACCCTACGTTGTTCAAAACGTACAACATCACAGCCGTTCCCACGATTGTGATGCTGGAGGATGAGCCGCTGCCTGGCGAACAACCAAACGTCGTCGCCCAGGTCTCCGGGTTGTCCGACCCGGTATGGTTGGCTCGGGAAGTGGATAACGGAGAAAAAGGCGATCTCGGCGTTAAGGGGCCGGTGGAGAAAATCAGTGAGCCAGACCTTATTGATGTTGCCAAGAAACGCCTTGCCAATATCGACTGGGAAGAGAAGAAGAAACAGGCTATAGAGCGCTTCTGGACCAAGCAGAATTTCAATGAGCTGCCCAGAGCGCCAAAATCTCGAACACGAGAAATTGACCCTAGCGTCATGATCACCAGTGACATCAGCACTCCGGATGGCACTGTGTTCGCTCACGCGGGTGACGTGATCAACCCATTGTGCGATCCGAAGGAAGTTTGCAAGCCTGGAACGCGGCCATTTACCCAAGCGGTCGTAGTTTTCGACCCGCTGGACAAAAAGCAAATGGAGCTGCTCGCCAAGAAGCTGCCTGAAATTAAGCAGGAACCTGGCGTACAACGGATTACCTATATCGCCACAGAGTTCGACAAAGACAAAGGCTGGGATTCCTACAAGAGTGTCACCGACAACTTTGACGCACCGGTATATCTGCTGACGCCAGATCTGATTACCCGGTTCGAGCTGGAGCACACACCGAGCGTCATTACTGCCAGAGGCAAGAAGTTTGTTGTCCGCGAACTTGCTGAGGAGGGCGGTGAATGATTTTTGCCCCGGCTTTCCAACCAATTAAAGACGTCGGCACAGGTTCGTTTGTCGCTGCTGAGGTACTGGCTCGTTGGTACGACGAAGGCCGGGTTCTTACACCATCCTCTCTGTCATCACCTCCTTATTGGGGGCTGGTGGATATGGAGATGGCACGGTTCATTCAGGACAACCTTCATTATTGCTTGGATCTGTACCCAGCTCTTTTTCTGAATGTCTCTGAACATACTTTGCAATCAGACGTCATTTTCAAAGCGTGGTGGAGGGTTGTCCGCGACATTGCTAAGAATCACTCATCACGGCTTGTCATCGAGATTACCGAGGGCATTCAGGATGCCTCTCTCGCATTGAGATGGGAGGCTCTTACCGAAATAGGGGTTGAGCTGGCGCTGGATGACTATGGAGACAAAAACTCTTCGCTGGAGCGCCTGAGTCGTTATGACTGGCACTATTGCAAGTTTGACGCGAGAAGACTGCGGTCGCTTGAAGACTACTCGGCCATCCTCCACTGCCGCCGAAAAGGCATACAGCTCATTGCTGAGCAGGTGGAGAGCTTCCCATTGGGGGAGAGCGCCAAATTACTTGGACTGTCATGGCAACAAGGTTTCTATCACGGGAAGCCTGCTGTCATGGAGAAACACTTGAATTACGTAAAGGCCTTACCATGATGCAAAAAATTCTACGGGTCATTGCCGTTAGCGCGGTCTTTTGGGTTCGTTCGGTATCGGCTGACCCTGGGTGCCAGAATGCGGAAGTAATCGGCGGAAAACTGATTACTGACATCTGCTGGAGCTGTATTTTTCCCATCAAAGTAGCAGGGGTTCCTATAAGTGGTGGAGGCGGATCATTCCCGAGTGAAGCCGTAAGCAACCCTCTGTGTATGTGCGAGGATAATCTAGGGGTCCCTCGGCCTGGAGTCACCACTTCTATGTGGGAGCCAGCACGGCTCGTTGAATTTCAGAGAGTGCCTGGCTGCTCATCTGTCTTGAATGGTGTCAGGTTCCCGTTTGATAGGACTAACCAAGGGCATCATGGCATGGGAGACATGGATGGTGGTGATGGTTCTTTTATGCACTATCACTACTATGCGTTTCCTCTGTTGGTGATGCTCGATTTATTTATTAAGCAGACCTGTAATGCTGATGGGTATATGGATCTCGACATCATGTACATGTCGGAGCTCGACCCGACCTGGAACAATGATGAGCTCGCTTTTTTTACCAATCCAGAGGCGGCGGCAGTAGCAAACCCAATTGCGGCGGCTGCGTGTACTGCTGATGCTGTCTCATCAACCGCTGGAAAACCTTTAAAACAGCTTTTCTGGTGTGCTGGTTCATGGGGCACCCTGTATCCATTTAGTGGCAACCAGAATGGTGGAAAAGGTGTTATCCGCGATAGCAGTCTTCTTAGCACAAGGGTTCTGGCTGCTTTGCATCGCCGGGGGTTAGCGTGGAAGACAATGGGTTCTGAGGCTATGTGTAGAGGCGTTATTAGCCCAACACTACCCAAAACGCAGTACAAATTCACGCTATTGCATCCGGTTCCAGAGACAAACTCATCTCACGTAATTGGCGAATCCACTCTTACGTGGGGTCTGGCGCGAACTATACCGGCAATTGGGCAAGACCCTATTTACACCATCTGGCGATGGAATGATTGCTGTAACAATTGAGCAGACCCTAACGAATTTGCACGGGCATTTTAGATTATGCCCCAAAAGGGCCACTACACGTACAGGTGGCCCTTGTCTTCTCAGATAGCATGGGAAGGTTGAAATGGAGAACACAATGCGAAGTCATAATTACTTTATGAAAGCTGTGGCCTCGCTGTTGACAGTAACCATGTCTGCGCTGCCGATACATTCCTACGCTAACGGTAGCCAAGACCAGGACATCACAGCGGTGGGTAAAGAGGCCCAGGCTTTCGGACAAAACCTCTCAAACTCATTCAAGTCGAGCTCGGGGACTGTGCAAGATGGCACAATCTCTATGCCGACGTTGAAAGACGGTCAATTCCAAATGAACGGGGGGAGTCAGATTAATGTCAATGATCTATTCCCCGGAACGAGCGGGACCAACAATAAACCTGATAGTTATTACTTCCCTGATGCCAATAAACCTGATGTGGGCGGTCTGCAAGGCATTTACGACTCTGGCGATGACATGGACAGCGTGGGGAATAATGCAAAAGGGTCGCTGTGGAGTGATGCCAATAGTGCTAATCCATCAATCTCTGGTGCGGCATACAAGGTTCTTCTCGATGCCTCTAATCGATCACGCCCTGATTTCAGTAATGACCCGGTACTAAATCTAAGCAAAAAGACCTATGAGGATATGGACCTCATCGCAGGTGGCTTTGGGGATTGTTCTGCCGAAACAACCATCAATCAGAATACTATCAACGCCCACATTCCAGAGTATGAACGGTGTCAGCGTGTTGTAGATCAAAGCGCGGACTGTGAGGTTGTCCATGACTACGACGCCTCTGTGGTGAAGCACTATGATGGTCCATATAACCTCAAATCTTGTGGAGAAGGCTGTACTGAGTTGTGGATTGGTCGAGTGGGGGACAACTACTGGAGTGGTAACTGCAAGATTTATGAGGAGTACACGCGGGTCCAAGTCAGCAATCCAGATGCCATAGTGTCTGCAACGCTTGAATACGCCAAGTGGGATGACTACATGCAAGTGTGGGTCGGTAAGTCCGGCCAAGAGACTAAAGTGTGGTCTGGCCCAGATGGCAACTTCCCTCCAGAAACAGCCGGTAGATGTGAGCTCTCCACGAGTTGGGAGCGAAACCCTAATGTTGATGTCACTCCCTATTTTAAGAACGTGAAAGATGGTGATGTTGTTACGTTTAAGATCCGCGTTTCAGTAAGTGGCGAAGGTGAGGGTTTTGGCCGCATAAAACTCCGCTATGACCCATCGAAAGCCATTACCAAGGATGAGTGGGCTCCACAGAGCTGCATGGATTCAGCCAAAGGGGTGGTAGATGGTTTTGCGGAAGGCGAGATCACATGTATAGATGACCCGACTGATGCTACGGGCTGCACAGTCATCAATGGGATCAAAGTTTGCGAATCTCAACTCAAGCCGTCACCTTTGCCTGGTATTCCAAAACTATGCAAAAAGGTTCGAGTTAAAGCTGACTATGACTTTTATAAGGGGCAAATGGACTGCTGGACAGACCCTCAAGGTGAAACGCACTGTCCGGTAAACACGGGCGGGAATCTCGATAGCTGTCAGAAATATGAAGAAAACCCTCAGTGCGGCTTCATCAGTTCCAAATGTGTTGATGGTGCTCAGGGAAGTTCTGGTACGTGCTACGTCCACGAGGATACTTATGACTGTGGTACAGATGTTTCTGTTCCGACCTTGGAAAAGGAAACTGAGTACCAGTGCGGTGGGCCTATACGCTGCATGGGAGATGACTGCCTTGATTTGACCAAAACACAAAGCACTGATTTTGCTCGCGCTACTGCGTTGCTCAATGCAGCCCAATTCATGACGCAGGATATGAGCTGCACAGGCCAAGATGGGGATGACAATCCTACCGGGGATGAAAACGTTATTTGCTCTGCTTTTGCAGGGGAAGCTGGCGAATGCAAGATAGCTGTTGGGGGAGTTTCTGATTGCTGTGAAAAGCCAACCAATATATCTCTTGCCGATTATCTGAACCTAATAATGGCCGTTCCAAAGCTCGATGGCGCAGTGATGGGGCTGACTGATGGTAATGCGCTTAAAGGTGCTTATCAGGTACTTAGGGAGCCTGCCCTTCAAGGGTGGACAGAAGTCACAAAACCGTTCACAAGTTATATAGAGAACGTTTCAGGTGCTGTTGATTCGTTCTTTCAGCCTGTAGAGCAGTTTGTTGATCAACTCATTGACCAACTCAAAGAGCAAGTCAAAGAAGTGATGATGGATGTCATGAAATCAGCAGGCCAAGATGCAGCAACAGAGCAGGCGGCTGCCGCAGCATCTGAACAAGCTGCCGAAGCGATGATGGAGACTGCGACAACATGGCTTAGCACTGCCATGACGATATATACCGTCTATGTCGTTGCGATGGTGATGATCCAGATGATTTATAAGTGCGAGGAAGAAGAGTTCACTATGAACGCCAAAAGAGCGCTCAAGAATTGCACCTATGTAGGCTCTTATTGTAAATCTAAGGTGTTGGGCGCTTGTATTGAAAAAAGAGAAGCGTATTGCTGCTTCAACTCTCCGCTCTCTCGTATTATACAAGAACAGGTTCGCCCTCAATTGGGGCAGAACTTTGGAGACCCGAAAAATCCTCAGTGTGAAGGGATTCCACTAGATAAAATTGCCGAAATTGATTGGAGCAAAATTAATTTGGATGAGTGGCTTGGGATATTACAGCAGAACGGTAAATTCCCTGATCCGGCATCAATAAATCTCGACTCGCTGACTGGAGCAGGGAATGACTTCAATATTGACGGGACGCGGAAGAATGCTCAGGAAAGGGCGTTGGAGCGGTTGGAAGGGATTGATATTGACGCGAAGCGAAAAGAGGCGACAAACAGCATAGACCCTCAAACAGGCGCGCCAACTGGTGGTGGTGGATAAAAAAAGGGGCCTTTCGGCCCCTTTCTCATGTAGATTGATTACGCTTCTGGGTAAACAAATAACTCGGCTTTTCCCTGATCAAGAAGGTAAGGGAAAGCAACTTTTTCGCCATTATCCAGCTCAACCGATTTTGGAGCAAGGTAGAGGTAGGCCCAAGCTGGTAGCTGTTTGCTAATAGCTGCGTAGATCGCTTGCTGAGGAGCATGGCTTGCTGCCCCATTACCGACATTCACAAAGTTGTATGCGGTCTCATGGCCTGATGTGAAGGCATACGCTGTACCTTGAACGCCAGAGACAAAATTAGGAGCTGACCCTAGGCGAGGCTCCACGATTTTCACCTTAACGGAACACATGTCAGCTACCTTACTTTGTCCGTTCACCCACGTCGGGCAACCCCATTCATTCTTGTAGAACTGATAGGTTAGGCGACCGTCTTTGTCATACAGAAGCGTGAAATTGGCACCCAAATCAGTCAGCGCTGACTCAATGGAAACTTTCACATGTGAAAGAAATTTGGCCTGAGCGTCTGCCGGTGAAACTGCTTCGTTAGCAGGCATCCAAGCGATCAAGCTATTGCGAGCGCCATGCTGTTTGGGGCCGATAGCCCAGTTCGCAAGGTTGACCAAGCCACCTTGCCAGTCGGTCATTCCGAGCTGAGGGGACATGTAGCCAGACAGCACGTAGGCTGCCCCAAACGTTTTGGTGTCGGTCAGACGCTCCAGCTTGTCACGCGGAACAGAAGCGTCTTGGATGCCTGTTACCAGGCCACCGGCCTCCGCGATGTTGTAAGCGCGACTGTGATTGGTTTTGTACGCTGTGGGTTCGTAACTGCTGGTGGATGCACAGCCAGATAGAGCTGCTACAGCCAGAGCCACGGTGGTGATTAAAGCCTTTTTCATGTTGTTCTCCGTTCTTACCTGAGTTGAATCTGATTTACTTCGATAATATCACAGCATCAAAAAATGCAACCATAAAGGAAAAAAAAAAGCCCCTCGGGCGAGGGGCAAAGGTTTGGGCTGGGTTATGCTGCTTTTGTTTTCTCGGCTTCGTCTGCGATTTCCTTGTCGCCGGTTGCAGATTCCGGAGCGGCTTCGGCCACTTCACCTTCTTTGCCTTTGCTGTGGGCGGAAATGCGAGCCCGTTTCTCGATGCCGATGATTCGACCGGCCAGCTTGATGAGGCGTTGCTGCCATTGGTAAGTGGCGTCGGTGCGCTGCTTGCTGGTCAGTACGGTGTTCAGCCAGAGAGTGTCAACGATCCCCATCAGGGTATCCAGTTTGCGGATCAGGTGTGCAAACTGAGCAACCTGAGGAGAGTTGATCTCGATGGTGTATTCGTTCGGGTTGGTGTAGCCGGGCATCATGTCGATGCCGTTATCTTCCATCAGCTTGTTGAGCTGAGCGGTCGCTTTGTCCAGATCTTCGGAGACCTTGGAGATATGTTCCAGGATGACGGTTTCAACCTGGTCAATTTCCTCCTGCTCACCGATGATGCGAAGGATCACGTCGATGGAGAACAGGGAGTTGGAAACTCGCTCAAAGCTGCGTTCCATGACGCGCTGAGCTTGGAGGCTGTTTACTTTCAGAACTTGCTTGAAAACAGGGCGAGAGTAGTGGTTGCTGCGGTCGTTGTTTGTGTCCAGTGCTACTTGTGCTTCTGCCATTAGAGATACTCCTAAATTTGAGGTACAGATAAACGCACTGGAAAGGATAAATGCGGTCAATCTGTAACCTGACCTCTCGAAGTGCCCAAAATGGACAGTTACAGCGTTTTCTGTTTAGCAAAGGTGAGCTATATTTGAATCATCTTAGTCGCTCTGCGGCTATAGGTGAGATAGCTGGTCTCCGAAAACAAACAGCATCTAGTCTTATGCCGTATGGCATTACTTAACCCCAAGCCGGGGGCTTCTCCCGGTTTTCGGGTGTTGCCCCTGTTTTTTTACATAGGAGCAACACCATGCACATCATCACTTTCATTGTAGTTCTGCTTGCATCTCTGGGCGCACTGTACGTAGGCGCGAAGGCATTTGCTTTTTCCTTCATCGTTCTCGCTAAAGTGTTCCAGCGTATCGGTTTGTTCCTTTGGAACAAATTCGCAGTTCCTGCAATGCGGTCTGTACAGGCCGTCATCAAAGAACGTGCTGCCAAGGCTGAACAAGCCAAAGCAGTCGTTGAACCTGAGGTAACTCAAGTTCAAGAAGTCGCTAAACAAGAACCTGACTGGGATTATCTCGAAATCCCGACTTACCTTCGTAAGGGCAAGGAACTTGTTTGGTAATAACTGTCGCTGAGTAATCTTCGACACTTTCAAACCCATCGGGGCAACCATACCCCGACGGGGATGTTGCCCCTTTTTGCTTAGGAGCAACATCATGGAAATCGCTATCATCGCTTTGTGTATCCCTACTGGTTGGGCAATCTCTCGTCCTTTCGTGAGAATCGCTGAATCGTTCGGTTACTGCTGATAGTCAACGCAAAGGGAGGGGGCAACCCCTCTCTTTCTGGTCAAGCCTCTGTGGCTTGTCCTCAAAGTCTTCTGGTGTCAGTTGGCTTTGACGACAAGCTACAGGGGGAATGTCGAATGCAACAGAATCTTCATGTTTACGACGATCACGCAGGCATCATCTATCTGGCTGATGGACGCGAGGTGAAATTTGATCCGAAACTGTATTCCAGCTCCTACCAGGCGCACAGTGAAGCAGTGAAGTGGGCCAAAGAAACCGGGGTCATTGGTCAAAACGACGATGTGGTGATGTTCGTCCATTGAGGGAGTAGCCTCCAAGAGAGGCTACTCTCCTCGCTCCTTAAAAGTCTTCTTACTCATGGTAAATACCATCAGTAAGCAGATTTTGTTCTCTTCGGAGAGCGAAAAGTGCGATAGCTGGTCGCCAAAAACAAACAGCAAATTAACGTTAATTTACTAGCCCAACCGGGCGCATCCGCCCGGTTCGGGACGTGGTGCGCCTGTCACAATAGGAGCGCACCTATGTCTCAATACTCTCAATTCTCAGTAAGCAAGGTTTTCGGTATGCCCAGCATTCCGGAGAAGGTAACGGCCATCGGCTACGCTGACGGTTCAAACCCTTTCATCCCTGCCACTGATACCAACTACGTTTTCCGCAAAGAGTTTCTGCGAGAGGTCTTGGCCTATCTCAAAGAGCCTGGCGGTGACGCATTGTTCGTAACCGGCCCTACCGGGTCTGGCAAAACCTCAGGTATCACCGAGATCGCTGGTCGTCTCAACTGGCCTGTTCAGCAAATCACTGCCCACGGGCGGATGGAGCTGACAGATCTGATTGGACATCACGCTCTGGTCGCGGAAAAACCTGGTCAACCACCTGTCATGAAGTTCATGTATGGACCTCTGGCAGTCGCTATGCGTGAAGGTCATCTGCTCCTCATCAACGAGGTGGATTTGGCCGACCCTGCCGAGCTGGCTGGTCTCAACGATGTCCTTGAAGGGCGTCCCCTTGTGATCGCTCAGAATGGCGGGGAAATCATCAAGCCGCACCCGATGTTTCGTGTGGTCGTTACTGGTAACTCTACGGGGTCCGGTGATGCTTCTGGTTTGTACCAGGGGGTGATGATGCAGAACCTCGCAGCTATGGATCGCTATCGTTTCACCAAAGTAGGGTATGCGGATGAGGAAGCTGAACTCAGCATTCTTGGCCGTGTTACTCCGAAACTTCCGGAAAATGTGCGGAAGGGAATGGTTCGGATTGCTAATCAGGTCCGCAAACTGTTTCTTGGCGAAAACGGTGAAGATGGTCAGATCAGCGTCACCATGTCCACTCGGACGTTGGTGCGTTGGGCGAAACTGTCTCTAGCGTTCCGTGGTGCCCCAAATGCTCTTGAATACGCCCTGGATCAAGCTCTGCTTATCCGTGCGGCCAAAGAGGAGCGTGAAGCCATCCTGCGTGTTGCGAAGGATGTGTTCGGGGACCAATGGCGCTAAGGGGTGACGCATGAAGAAAAATGACTGTTTGTGCCGTCGTTACACTGCTAAAGAGTGGGGCAATGACGAAACCACAATAGAAGTCTTCATTGGCTACAAGTTGCTCCGGGAGCCCAGCTCCTCGGAGCCAGGCCAATTCACGATGGTCGAGCTACGCCGAACCGTCACTGATGGGAAAGCTGAAAATTGGTCTGAGACAAAGCTCGAAGGACCTTTTGAAGCTAACGGCCCAGACACGATCCCGATGTCCTACAAGGACAAAGAAAGCCAGTATGTGTCACAGTTTCTCAGCCAGGGGTACACCTTTCTGGATGAGGTGCTGGTAAACGCAGAGACACAGACGGTGCTGGAAGGGGGGAATGTTTCAGCCGGACAAACAGCCAGCTTGGGATCTCTCAACTGGCTGTTATCTCCGCCCTCTGAGTTACCTCCAGGTGACATAAACCTCTTCAAAGGTTTTGTTGCTGGGGTTTTTGCCAAAGGAGCCGGTTTAATCGGCTTTGAGGTTGCTCGGAGCGAAGGCTCAAATGACTTGCTACCCAGTGTGCTGATGCGTACTGACAGCGGTTATGAGCTTGGGGTTAGCACTGGACTAGGCGAAAACACTATCCATCCAGCTACGCTTGAAGGCGCTGGTGAACTCCGCCCGGAACATGGTCACAAACCCCTGCTGATGTTGGTTTACCTGCAACAGCGTTTCGCGGATGACTTTTCAAACGTAGAGAAGCCGCTGGTGGCATTCTGTGATGAACAGGGTGATACCTTCGACTACGAGCGTTTTGATTCACTAAAACCCCTCATTGAACGGTTTGGTTTCAGCTACGACGAAGTAAGAGCAGATGCAGAAAGGCTTGGCCTTGTATCTGAGCTGATTCGCCTGGCAGAGATCGACGCCGAACAAGAGGATCACTTTTTTTAACCCTTACGGGGGCTTGCTCCCCGAAAGGGGCGTTGGCCCTCTCCAAATAACTTGGAGGTCATGATGTCTAAAGGCGTCAACAAAGTAATTCTGGTCGGTAATCTCGGTTCTGACCCGGAAATTCGCTACATGCCAAGCGGCACTGCCGTTGCCAACTTCAACGTTGCAACAACGGATACGTGGCGCGATAAGCAGTCTGGCGAGCAAAGAGAGCATACTGAGTGGCACCGTATTGTGCTTAAAGGTCGTTTGGCGGAAGTCGCTGGTGAGTACCTGAAAAAGGGCTCCCAAGTCTATCTCGAAGGGAGCAACCGCACCCGGAAGTGGACTGACAGCCAACAAATCGAGCGCTACACCACCGAAGTACACTGCGTTGAAATGCAGATGCTTGGTGGTCGTGGAAATGCACCTCAGGACAACTCTCAACGTGCAACGCCCCAAAAAGGGCAACGTACAGGAGCTGGTACGCAATCTGCTCCTGTGCAGCAATCAGCACCGCAAGGTGGTATGGGCGGAGGCTATGGTCCCGCTCCTGATGGCTGGGATGATGACATCCCGTTCATGCGGCTGCACCACTTGGCTGGCGGGTAACACCGCCAACTCTTACTAAACCCCACGGGGGCACTCATGCCCCGAGGGGGTCATGGTGTCCTCAAACCGTTCATTCTTGAATTGGAGAAACACCATGTCTGATAACAAATCTCTTGTAACCCGTATCGCAAGCCGGTTTGGCGTGGACACCCGAAAGTTCTATGAAACTTTGAAGGCGACCGCATTCAAGCAGCGAGATGGAAGTGCCCCGACCGATGAGCAGATGATGACGCTCCTGATCGTGGCTGAACAGTACGGTTTGAACCCTTTCACTCGGGAAATCTATGCGTTTCCTGACAAGCAAAATGGGATCATTCCGGTAGTAGGTGTTGATGGTTGGAGCCGCATCATCAACGAGCATCCCCAGTATGATGGCGTCGAGTTCGTGTATTCGGACAAGATGGTCAGAATGCAGGGGGCGAAAGTTGACAGCCCTGAGTGGATTGAATGCGTGATTTACCGTAAGGACAGATCTCGCCCTATCCGCATCAAGGAGTTCATTGATGAGGTGTACCGTGAACCGTTTCAGGGTCAAGGTCGCAATGGTGCTTACACTGTTGATGGCCCCTGGCAAACGCACACCAAGCGTCAACTCCGGCACAAGTCGCTGATCCAGTGTTCTCGTGTCGCATTTGGTTTCTCTGGTATTTATGACCAGGATGAAGCTGAACGCATCCGTGAAATGGAGCAGGCATCGGCCATTAACCCGGCTATTGCCAATCTCCCTTCACCATCTCAAGTTCAAAGCCAAGAGCCTTTGGCTATTGAGCACAAAGAGCTTGACCCGATCCTAACCAAACTCGCAAATCGCGCCATTGCTGAAAACGCATGGTCTGCGGCGCATGAGTATGTGAAAGGACGGTATGAAGGTTCGGAACTGCAATATGCGACTCAATTCCTTCGTGACAAGGAGATGGATCAAATGGAGCCTCCGAAACCTGACTACCAGGAAGCGCACGAGCAAGAGTCCGCCGCTGGTGGTTCTGCAAATGCTGAACCTGGTGCCGAAGAAATGCCGCCTTTGAGTGACGAGGACATGATCCCTGTTACAGAAGAGGAGGGCGCGGAAGGCAGTTACTACTAACCCCAACGGGGGGACTCCCCCGCTGGGGGAGATCTCCCTCCTAACCATTGGAGAGAGGTCCATGAAAATAGTCAACCTATCGCAACGCGAGGAAGATTGGCTTGATTGGCGGCGTAAAGGTGTAACAGCCACTGACGCCGCTATCCTGCTCAATCGGTCTCCGTACAAAACACGATGGAGACTGTGGGCCGAGAAGACTGGGTATGCGCGTGAAGTCGATCTGAGTCTTAATCCGCTGGTTCGCCGGGGGATAGAAAACGAAGATGCTGCAAGACGCGCTTTCGAGGAGAAGTATGATGACATGCTGCTCCCCGCCTGTGTCGAATCGGTTCAATACCCGCTCATGAGGGCCTCCCTGGATGGCCTGAGAGATAACGGGGAGCCCGTCGAGCTGAAAAGCCCGAGTGCGACTGTCTGGGAAGATGTTTGTGCTGAGAAAGCAAACAGCAAGGCATACCAGCTTTATTACCCGCAGGTGCAACACCAGCTCCTGGTAACGGGGGCCAAGCAAGGCTGGTTAGTCTTCTACTTTGAAGGTCAGATTCAGGAGTTTCCAATACTCCGAGACGAAGCCATGATTCAAGAAATCTTGGCCGAGGCTAAAAAGTTCTGGCAACAGGTAGTAGACAAGAAGGAGCCCGACAAAGATCCAGAGAGAGACCTGTACATACCGCAAGGTGAAGAGGTCAACCGTTGGATTGCTGCTGCTGAGGAATACCGCCTCTATGATGCTGAGATTCAGGAGCTGAAACAGCGACTGTCTGAGCTTCAAGAAAGGCAAAAGCCTCATCTCGACACCATGAAGTCCCTCATGGGGGAATACTTCCATGCCGACTACTGCGGTGTGATGGTAACGAGATACAAAGCGGCTGGCCGGGTAGACTACAAAAAGCTGTTGGCTGATAAGGCGTCAGGCGTGAAGCCTGAGGATGTTGACCAGTACAGAGAGAAGTCATCAGAGCGGTGCCGTGTAACGGTTACTGGCTCTGTGAAGCCACGGTACATTGTTGATGAGGACGTGCTTGCTCCTCTTGATGATTTGCCGGAAGAAGTAGAGACGTTCTACTGGTGAGTGGGGGATTTTCCCCCGCTTTCCCTTGGGGATTCTGGGAGTCTCCAACGGAAAGCAAGATTTTGTTCTCTTCGGAGAGCGAAAAGTGCGATAGCTGGTCGCCAAAAACAAACAGCAAATTAACGTTAATTTACTAGCCCAACCGGGCGCATCCGCCCGGTTCGGGACGTGGTGCGCCCCCAACTTTTTGGAGTGCATCATGACTAAAGTGAACCATCTACAAAGCCTCTGTGTTATCCACGTAGACTTTGACATCTGGAGTGGACAAACCCGTTTGTCTGCATCTGATCTCAAGCTGGGCGAGGGTGGTGAAATTCCACCTGAGAAAGTAGCTCAACTGGGAAGTAAGAAGATCTGTGATCCGGCTAAGCTGAAAGGCTTTCATCGCCTGAAAACAGAAACTCGTCGCCTCCTGCTGAAATTCGGTATGCCGTTCATGAACGGATTTGCCGTACCCGTCAGCAAGACCGATGAAATCTGTAACAAGCTGAATGACATAAACTTTCAGTTTAACCAACTGAAACAGGATTTCATCAAAGGTTACAACAAAGCCGTGGATGAATGGTGTCAGGAGAACCCTGAGTATGAACGAGCTATCCGTGCCGGAGCCCTTCCAAAGGAAACGGTCGAGGAGCGGATTGGCTTTGAGTACCAGGTGTTCATGATCCAGCCTGTGAACGAAGATGAGGCCAACGCCAAACGCCTTAACCGCAAGGTTGAGCGCCTGGGTGACGATCTCATCTCCGAAGTGGTTCAGGAAGCGAATAAGTTCTATATGGAACGTTTGGCCGGTCGAGACCAATGTGCGGTCACTACTCGGCAGACACTCCGTAACATCCGCGACAAGGTGGATGGGCTTAGCTTCCTGAACAGCGCTTTTAACCCTCTGGTCAAGCTGCTCGACCAAACCCTCCGGGGATACGAGCAACATGCCGATGGACGAAACATCGTTGCGCCTTTCTTTTATCAGGTCGTGGCCGCAGTGCTGATCATGAGCGAGAGGGACCGCATCGAGCAGTATGCCAATGGCTCGATTACTGTAGAGGGCATGGCTAATGACATTGGCGGTTCGGGAGCCCAGATGGGGGACCGTTCTAAAGATGAAAAGGCCGAACAGAAAAGCGATAAAGCCGGTGAGCTTATCCCTGCAACAGAGGGTGGCGAAACCAAGCAGCAACAGGTAGGTGGTACTGAATCTGTTCAATCAGAACAGACTAACAGCGGTGGTAACGCTGTTGACCTGGATGAAGACATCGACAACTTCTTCAAGAGTTTTGCAGAACGAGGCGAGGGTGAATCGGAAGATGAATCCAATGCCGGTGATGTGGTTCGAGAAGAGCGCGTTGATGTTGAGGATGAGCCGGTTTTGCCTGAGGAAACTCCGGTAGAGCAAGAGCCTGTCCAAGAGGAGCCGACAGAGGAGCCTCTCAACCAGGAGCTGCCTAAAACTGACGACGATGGCGACTATTTCTTCTAATAGTCACTTCAACTAAACCGACCCGGAGGGGATAGCCATTCCCTCCAGGGGTGGACTATCTCCTTCCCTACCAGGAGAAAAGATATGTCCAAAAAACGCACCATTTACAGCGCTCTACCAATCGTGGCCGCAGCCTATGGTGAAAAACTCGGTGTCAAAGTCGCCATCGGTAACGATGACGCATACACCGATGGTAAGACCATCGTGGTTCCGAATATCCCCGACGACTATCCTCACATGGATGCTGTCTGGGGGTATTTGGCCCATGAAGCAGCCCATGTCCGGTTTACGGACTTTGGTGTTGAGCGCCGCAGAGGTCTTCATGCTGAGTTGTCCAACGTTTTGGAGGACTGCCGCATAGAACGGGCCATGATGGAACTCTTCCCCGGTACGTCGCAGACCCTGAATGAGGTTGCTCGCTATATGGCTCAAGCTGGTCATTACGAGCACGTCACAGACAAAGAGGCCCCAGCCTCCATTCTGACAGGGTTTTGTTTGTACTGGTTGCAAACCAAGGCTGTAGGGCAATCCGTCCTTCAACCCTATCTCGATTCGGCTACCCCCGTATTCGAGCGCGTGTTCCCTCAGGGTGTTGTTGTTCGGCTGAACGCTTTACTGCGTAAGGCTGTGAACACTAAGTCAACCGCAGAGGTGACATCCTTGGCCGACCAAATCATCAAGATGATCGAGGAGGAAAAGGAGAAAGAAGAGCAAAAGCCCCAGAATGGTCAGGATGGTAACAACCAGCAGAATGCTGGTGGCAACCAACCTCAGAACAGTCAGGGCGGAAGTGGTAACGATCAAAACCAAGGGCCTGATGCCAATGGTGGTGATCAGCAAGGTAAAGACCAGAAGCAAGACGATGCTAACGGGAAATCTGATCCGAAAGGACAGGGCGACCAAGGCAAGTCGGATACTGATGGTGGCAGCAAGGCAGGACAAAGCCAGGCTGGTGGCAATTCTGACGCGGCGAAACAAGACGCGGCCAAAATGCTCCAGCAGGTTCTGAATGCCGGTGCCGGTGATTTGCGTGGTGACGCGCATGATGCACTTAAAGCCGAGCTCAACCGGGTGGCTCAAGATAAGGGGGACAGTAGCTATATGACTGTTCGCTCTGCTGTGAACACCCAGGACAACCCTGCTGTTGGCAAAAGCCTGGTAGGGGATGTGAAGAGCACCACTTCAAAGATAAGAACGCAGCTCTACGGATTGGTCCAGGCCAGCCAGCGAGTTGCTCACCGTAACCAACGATCAGGGAAGCGTGTGGATGCTCGGAAACTACATCGTGTAGTGACGGGTGATACCCGCGTATTCCTCAAGCCGGAAGCCAAGAAACGCCCTAATACGGCGGTTCACATCCTGGTTGATATGAGCTCCTCGATGGCCTACAAGGCCGCCAATGGAAAGGAGCGTCAAGACATTGCGCGGGAAGCGTCCTTGGCTATTTCGATGGCTCTGGAAGCAATACCCGGCGTAAACCCGGCAGTCACCTTTTTTGGTGGCAACCGGAACCAGCCAGTGTTCAGTGTCGTGAAGCATGGAGATACGGTTCAGAATCGGGCCGGTCGGTTTGGGTTCAAAGCAACTGGCGGTACGCCTATGGCGGAAGCTATGTGGTATGCAGCTTTTGAACTCACCAAGACCCGTGAAGAGCGAAAAATGTTGATCGTAGTGACTGACGGGCAGCCTCAAAGCGCCCCGGCATGTCGCTCAGTGATTGACCTCTGTGAACGAAGCGATGTTGAGGTGATCGGCATAGGGGTAGAGACTACCGCAGTGTCAGGACTGTTCCAAAAGAACATTGTCATTGATGATGCGGCAGCTCTGCAACGCACACTGTTTAAGTTGATGGAGCGGTCATTGACTGCTTTTGCAGCTTAACAGGAAGTGAAACGACAAACGGCTATCCCTTCGGGGGTGGCCGTTTTTATTTGGAGAGTCTATGAACCAATTCCATTCATCTTTGGATTTGTATCATCGGAACAAAGGTAGAAGGGCTACAGTGCCGGAGACGCCTTTTTTACTGCTTGCTAAGCGCATTCCTCCGATGTACTGGAGACTGTTCCAGGGTGTTACTTTGGATAGTCGTATGGGATACACAGGCAGGCGGCAGTTCCACAGTCTTGGGCAAGCAATCGACTGGGCAAAGTCATCAGTTGGCGATTCCTGGTCAAATAAGCGCTTTCACAAGCCGGTAGGCCTCGATGTATTGCTGGCCTGTACTGCGAGTAAGGTGCCTGAACATCTGGTCGAAGAACTGAAAAGACGGGGCAGTTGATGCGTCTTTGAGCTTTGCACCCGAAAAGGGCAGTTTGAGCGTTCCTGTTCACACAGCTCTCGTGGAACAATCAAAGTGAGGAGGGAATACCCTCCCACTTTCTCAGAGGCCTTCATTGAGGGTTGCTGAGAAAGTGAATTTTGTCCTCTCTGAGGGCGAAACGTGCGATAGCTGGTCGCCAAAAACAAACAGCATTCAACCTCAGCCTAAGGGCGCACTGCGCCTGACAGGCTCTGTGTGCCCAAGTTACTTTAAGGAGCACACATGTCTCATCTGAACAATCTCAAATCCGTAATGATCTCTCTCGCCGCCGAACATAAGCTGCCTGAAATCTACCAGGATGACATCACTACCGATGTGGAGTCTCTGGATCGATTCGATGGTTTACGTCTGGTCTGGCTGTTGCGGTCTTGCGGCAGCGTATTGGTGCCAGCGGAAGTTGGCGTTAATCCGATCTATATCACCCATTGGTTGTGGTCTAACCACGGTCAACAGGTGGTTCCATTCTCTGTGGATACCCGCACGGGGTTGATTGAAAAAATCGACTTCGAGCAAGCTGAAAAGCTGATCATGCAGATGCCTTGCAACCTCTCTTCATTGCAGAACAAGGAATACTTGGTTGACCAGGTAAACCGAGTTTTGCAACGAGGTTGTGAAATGCGTATCTGGGGTATCTTCGAGTCTCCAAGCTCGGTGGAATCCGTTGGTGGTTGGAAAGAGTGGCAGAGCTATTTCAGCTCTACTGGGAATCGACTGATGGCCGATTTCGTTGGTAAAGCCATTCGATTCACCAACCCTCGATAAATCGCCGTTCAACCATTAACCCTATGGGGCTCCGATAGCCCTGAGGGGACGGGGCTCCGCAATCGCAATAAGGAGTCCCTATGAAAAACCTATCAGCTTTGGAAGCAGTTCTTGACTACGACAAACCTTCTCGACGTTTTCTTGATGAGCTCAACGAAAACCAGATGAAGGATTTGTCCGGGGAAATCTTCGCCAAGCTCTACTGGAGCAAGCGTAATCCCCAGTGGTACGAGAAAGACACCAATCGGCTGTTTGCACGACTTCGTTGGGTTCAGCGCATCATCAAGAAGCGCTTGAAAACCGGCAAGGTTAAACCTGAACTGACAGAAAATGGTTCAGTGATGGAGCGCTTCAACTTCCCTTATGGTGACACTCTCGATTTCTTCCATCGGTACTTGCGACATCTCAAATGGGAGGTTGTGTATCAAGAATCGGGGTGCAGTGCCTTTTGGAAAAATGAAGCAACGCTTGAGCTATGCACCTACTGCGAAGGTGATGTGGTCATGATGAAGGCTCCTGATGAAGCAACCTTCTTTCGTGATTGCAATCGCCTTAGCTGGTGGTATGCAGATAACGCTTGATCTTAATCCCTAATCAGGGGCGAACCGGCCCCTGATGGGAGCATGGTGCGCCCCATCTATGATGGAGGACGCCATGTTCAAATCATCAGTATGCTCCTACGAAAACAGGGGGCCTTACGGAAACAACAAGTACCGAGGCAACTGCTCGGGCTTTATCGTTAAAGACTTCATTGAGTCTTACATGAGAAAGCCGAACGGGCTGGTGGCAGACCCAAGTGTTGGGGGTGGCTCTAGCATCGACGTTGCCAATGAACTTGGTGTCCGTTTCAAAGGGACAGACTTGCATCAGGGGTTCAACCTGTTGCGGGATGATTTCCTTTCGTTCCTCGGAGAGCCTGCACACCTGATCTGGTGGCACCCTCCTTACTGGGACATGATCCAGTATTCAGGTAAGCAGTGGGGCGAGCCCAACAAATGGGATATGAGCCGCATGAATTTGCCTGAGTTCGTTGAAGCCCTTGAGCTGGCCGTTATGAATATTCATGACGCCTGTGAGCGAGGAGGGCATTACGGAATCCTCATGGGAAACCTGAGGCGCGATGGGGATTATTTCAACCTGTCCAGCCTTGTGGAACGTATCGCACCTGGGAAGCTGGTGGATGAGATCATCAAAACACAGCACAACTGTGTGAGTGACCGAACTCAGTATTCCGGGAAGCTGGTGCGTATCGCCCATGAAAAGCTGTTGGTGTTTCGTCGTAACGACGTTGCCTCATCGCTCTGTCTTCTTGCTGCCGTACACCGTCGAGCAACCAATATGGTTTCGACTACGTGGAAAGCTGCAATACGCCGAACCCTACAGGGGAAAACGTTGAAGCTGGAGCAGATTTACAAAGAGATTGAACCCTACGCAAAGCATCGAGAGAACAACCACTGGCAAGCAAAGGTCAGGCAAGTTCTTCAAGATGCCAGGTTCTTTATTCGCATCGAGGTAGGTGTCTATGCACTTGCTGAGTAGCCCAACCGGGGCGTGACATCCCGGAGGGGATTGGTCGCGCTCATCAACAACAAAGGAGCGTGACCATGAACGTACAACTTCAAGCCAGCAACAATGTGCTGTTGGCGCAAATCGAAAGCAAAGGCCTCACTGTTGATACGCATTGTCGCAGTGGCTTTTGTGGCATGTGCCGGGTTCGTCTACTCGAAGGTCAAGTGGCCTATGACGAGACGCCCATCGCATTTGTCAAAGAAGGGGAAGTGTTGGTTTGCTGCGCTAAAGCAAAAACCGATGTGACCTTGGAAATTTAACCCATCCGGAGGAGCCTTTCCTGCGGGTGGGGCTCCTCTATCCATTACGAGGAGAATCACTATGTCTATCAATACCAAAGTTGAACAAATCGCATACGGTCATGCTACCGCTCTAGTGCTCAGTGAACTGGGCCAACAAGAGAATTGGTGCAAGGCTTATGAGTATTTGTCTGAGTGTGTCGAACGGGGAGACGAGCCTGAGGATCTGGTCGTTTGGCAACCGTTTGAGCACTGGGAATGGAAAGACATTCTGGAGCAAATCGAGAGCGAAGCCGAGTCTCTGCTTTCGACTATTAAGTCGGTTTTAGGCTTGGCCCACAAAGGCATCATTCAGTCAGCAATTGACTGCTCTCTGGATTCGGACATGACCCAGCTTGACCTGATTGGAATGGTCGAGCTCGGAAGTGAAATCGAAGATGGGGAGTGTGCTGGAGGTGGCTATGCAGCTTAACCGATACACGGCCAGGGAGTCTGACAAAAGTCGGATACTTCGGACCATCGGCTGGTGCAAGCGCAATCACCTTACACTTGCCGGTCTTCCATACGAGGACAATCTTGCAGGAAGTGACGGGATCAGCATAGAGATCATCACTCCTCCTGGTATGTCGCGGGAAATGTTGGAGCAAGCCGTCAGAGAGGGGTATTCAGAGCGAGATGTCGTAAGGCATCGCATTCTGGAGTGCCCTGTCGGTTGGTTCATGGAAGCTGATGGCAAGGCATTTGATCATGAAGTGTTCCACGATTACGTGGTGGCTCATGGTTATGGCGAACCTTCCAGCGAAGCCTATGAGCTGGCTGAGCGGTGGTTCTGGCAGGGCAACGATTATGCGTTGATAGCTGCGGAAATAGTTGCTCGTGATCTTTGTGTTCGTGATGACGAAGATGAGGACTGAGCCTGTGGATGCTGTAGCGCATATAGCAGCAGATAACCTTGTACCGGCATGTGGAGGTGCAGAGAAGCCGTTTACCGTTAGTGGTAGACAGTGGCTTTACTGCTATCACCCAGCCAGTGGGAGGCACTGCTACTTAGACCTCGATAATGACCGTCCAGTCTGGCATCGAGGATTTCATCCTGCTTTTCATCCTGAGCTTGAGTTCGCTGATGAAGCTGAGTTGCTTCGACCAGTTGAGCGAAAGCCTGACCATGAAGAGCTGGAGGATTTTTACTTTTAACCAACGGGGCCGCTCTTCCTGATGGGAGACGGTCCTCCATTCTCAAAGGAGAAGACCATGAAAGATCACAGTCAAACGATTGTGTTCCCTGGGAACAATGTTGAATCACTTGCTGAGGCTAACGCCATGTTGAGCGCTGTGTCGGAAGATGCACGTAAAGCCAGCAATACGGAAGACAAACGTGACCTTGAATCGCTTCAAGGCTGGCTGGAAGAGAACATCAATTCTCAACTGGCAGGCGTGAAGTAACTATGACTGTAACCCCACTGGGGGCTTCATGCCCCTGTGGGGGCATGGTGCCCGTAAAAGGAGTCACCATGAACGCAGTGAAGATGATCCAGAAGGAAAACCAGCTTGAGCTGCCGCTTTTCTTCCTGGATGAAGAGCCGAAGACCGCAGAAGTCATTCCATTTGAGCCAAAGCCCGAATGGACTGATGATGAGGTAAGGCAGTTACGTGATGGGCTTTTATGGCATAGCCTTAGAGTCCTTGCTGATGGTCGAGCGGGAAGTGAAATCAAGCAGGAAACGATGGCTTGGGTGATGTCCGATGAGGTACATCCATTCTCATTTGTGGTCTGCTGCGATGAAGCAGGTTACGATCCATCTGGAGTAAGGGAAGGCGTGAAGTCTATCCTAAACCGCTTAGCGCGGGTTAAAGCGGGGGGTTAACCCCCTGCTTTCCCAGTGGCATCGACTTTCACATGTGAAAGTTTTGTGCCCCTCGGAAAGCAAGATTTTGCTCTCTGACGAGGGTGAATAGTGAGGTAGCTGGCCTCCCCAAACAAACAGCATTCTACATAACCCTTGGGGGATCACTGCCCCTCGGGCTGGTGGTTCCCTAACAAACATGGAGCCACAACTATGACTACTCTTGCCAGCTTTGCGAATCCGATTTCTGTTATTCAACGCTCACCAACCAGTGGGGTGTTTGGCACAAATCAGTACGTAGGAGACAAAGAGGGATTTGTACAAAAGGTGCTCGGAAAGTGGTACTGCAATCCAGGGAATACTATTCCCGTTGAGAGCATGTCCCACCTTGAGCAGGCGGAGAAACTGTATGACTTCTATGTCAAGTATCTTCAAGTGAAAGAAAAGACCTCTGTGAACCTTGGCCGGGTGCTGCATAAGCTGTACAGCACTGGTTCTATCAAGGAAGCAGAGATCGAGCTTGAAGCAATAAAGGCTCAGGCTGGCGTAACAGCTTGAGCAATCTACTAACCCTAAACCGGGTGCATCCGCCCGGTTCGGGACGTGGTGCGCCCCCAAACTATTTGGAGTGCATCATGGAAAAACATAACCTCAAATCCGGATTCAGCATCTATTTCGCTGACGTCCATTTCGAGAAACAAGTCTACGCATTCGGCTCAGGACTTGGCTTCACCTCTGTGATTTACGCCTACTCGCTGGGCCGAGATCCGGAAGAAGCTGAGAAGCTGGCGCTTGAGAAGTACGACTCTGACGAAACGAAGGTGAAGAAGGTGCATGTCAATCTGGCTCGCAGCCAGGACATCAACCGCTACACCTTCCCTGAACAAATGGCTGGCTTTGCTAATGCCATTCAGTCTCACGGCATCACTGTGAGCTGAGAACCACTTTAAACCCATCGGGGCCATTACTTCCCGATTGGGACGGTAGTGGCCTCTCAACCGAAAGGAGAGAGCTTATGGCTACTATCGTAAACACCAAGTTAGGAGAACATCGAGGCAAGAAGCGCGTCTGGCTGGAAGGCCAAAAGCTACTGCGTGAAGGTTACTATCCTGGCATGAAGTACGATCTGGAGTTGAAAGATTCCCAGGTTGTGCTTCGCGTCAAAGAGGAGGGTAAGTTCACAGTCAGTAAGCGTGAGCGCAATGGCCGGGTGTCTCCAATCATCGATCTAACCGCGCAGGAACTCGCTACCGTTTTTGACGGTGTAGAGATGCTCCGCGTGTTCATTCGTAACGGCGCAATTGTGATCTCCGCTCACCATCAACAAGAGCGAGTGATCGAGCGCGTCAACCGGCTTATCAGCAAGCTGGAAAATGGAGAATCGCTTTCGGTATGCAGCCTCTTTCATGGGGGTGGTGTGCTTGATAAAGCGATTCACGCCGGTTTTCACAAGGCGGGAATTGCCAGTGCCATATCTGTGGCCGTGGAGATGGAAGAGAAATATCTCGATTCGTCTTTGGCAAATAACCCGGAGCTTTGGAACGAAGATTCTATTGTTATCGAATCGCCAATCCAGGCTGTGAATCTCAGCAAACGCCCACCACAGGTGGATGTTTTGATGGGGGGCATACCGTGTACCGGCGCGTCAAAGTCAGGTCGCAGTAAGAACAAGTTGGAGTTTGCCGAATCGCATGAGGCGGCAGGTGCCATGTTCTTCAACTTCCTGCAATTCGTAGAAGCGCTAAACCCAGCCGTTGTGCTGATTGAGAACGTGCCTGAGTACCAGAACACCGCTTCGATGGAAGTGATTCGTTCGGTGCTCTCTTCGTTGGGTTACTCCCTACAAGAGCGCATTCTCGACGGCAATGAGTTTGGGGTTATTGAGCGCCGCAAGCGTCTTTGTGTTGTTGCGCTTTCCCACGGGATCGACGGGTTTGAACTTGAGAAGATTCAGCCTGTTCGCACCAAGGAAAGTCGCATACAGGACATCCTGGAGCCAGTTCCGCTCGATTCTGAACGTTGGAAGTCATTTGACTATCTGGCTGAGAAGGAGTTGAGAGACAAAGCTGCTGGCAAGGGGTTCTCTCGCCAGCTTCTGACTGGCGACGATGAGTTTTGCGGCACCATAGGTAAGGACTATGCAAAATGCAGAAGTACCGAACCTTTCATTGTTCATCCAGAACAGCCGGAGTTGTCTCGCATCTTTACACCGACAGAACATTGTCGAGTGAAAGGGATACCAGAGGAACTCATCCAAGGTCTGTCGGACACTATTGCCCACCAGATTCTCGGGCAATCGGTAGTCTTTCCCGCGTTCGAGGCTTTAGCCCTCGCATTAGGGAACAGCCTGTGGAGCTGGGTTGGAATGATGCCAATCATGGTCGAAGTCGTGGATGAATCACAGCCGGTGATCGGTGGTGAAGACTTCCATTGGGCAACGGCATTGGTTGACGCAAAGGGCACTCTCAAGCTGTCACCGGCAGCGAAAAAACAGGGGATGCCCTTCAACATTATGGACGGTCAATTGGCTGTCTATTCACCTAACGGAACTAAAAAGAGCTGCGGCCATGAGCCTTGCGAATATCTCCCGGTAATGATGTCCGGAGACGCAATCATGGTCACTTCATCTTTGGTTCATTAGTAACTCACCGGGGCAATGCCGAAAGGCCTTTGCTCCGGCCTATCCGAAAGGAGAGTAATCATGAAAATCGAAACTGTTGTGCCTTTACCTCCCGAGGATTCAGGCCTTCAACACTGCATTGCCAGGTTCCATAACCGCAACATGGATTCCAAGCGAAAAGACAAGACCCGTTTTTTCAGGAGGGAGCCGGTTATGATCGTAAACCCAGAGACCAAAGCAAAGGTTCTCCGGTATGCGATGGGCAACCCTGGGAATTTATCCATCACAAAGCTGGCGGTCGCGCTGGATTACGATGCGGTAGATGCTCTGGGTGTTCGTTTTAAAGACACTGTAAATCTTGAGGTTCGCAGAGCCAGGCGCTGGGAAGTCTGGCAGTGGTTCTGGAACCATCCGGATCAAAGTGTCCAACTGTCAATCAAATTGGGCGTGGTTGGCGCTGTGTTGGGAGTCATGGGCTTCCTGACTGGCGTAGCTCCGTACCTCTTGGGATAAACCAATAAAGCCGTTAACGGGCAATGTAAGTCCGGAGACGGCTTGCATTGCTCTCTCGAAAGTGGAGAGTCAAATGAACACATTAGAACAACTTGTAAATCAGAGGGTGCTTGAGGAAGGTCTGAAAAAGGCGAAGCCATTGGCCGCGCAAATGGGGCTCGAATCTGTACCTGATGAGATGCTTGAAATGATCTGCCCAAACTTGAACTACTCTGGGCAGTTTACGCCAGCTCTGTACGCGAGATTTCAAAGCGTAAAGCGATTACTGAAAGAGTTGTCGGAACAAACCTCACCTAAGCACGGGCATATTGTGAAGTTTACCAACCAATATGGGAGCTACGATGAGTCAGCTTTGCTGTTCAAAGAAGGCGACGTCAGAAACCAGAACCTGGTTGCTTGTGTGGGCGGGAAAACGCTAAATCTCGGAGAGCTAGAGCTTCGAGATTATGGGCTCAATATGCACATCGGTTGCGGTGGACCATTTGAGCCGATCTCAGAAGCGCAGATTCAGTCCTTGTCTGAGTTTGACTTCTATGAGACGACCTACAGATTCTGGGGCCAGAATCCATGTGGAAACGGGATGATAGACATCACCGTCCCCATGAAACGTTGGTTCTTGACTGTGTAGCTTCAACCTGAGTGCGCCGAGAAATCGGCGTACCGGCCCCTTAAAAAGGGTAATCAGCGCAGGGGGAAACCCCGCGCTTTCCCAAGCCTCTCGGATTTCTTGGAGGCTTCGGAAAGTGCCTTAGGCGCTCAAGTGCGGTAGCTGGCTGCCAAAAACAAACAGCAAATTATCAACCCTGACGGGAGCACCTCCTGTTAGGGGGTCTCCGTCATAAACTGAATGGAGATATAGCATGTCTAAAAACGTCAACGATGTTTTTTCAAACCGAACTTCTTTGGAATGTACTGTGAATGCAACGCTGGATCGTCGTATCGGTCTTCGTGTCGGGTTCCCTCATTACCGAGAAGGAGCAAACGGTGTGGTTTGTGAAATCGAAGCAGAGTACCCATTGCTGAATACTCATTCGAGTGTTGCATGGCCCCTGCTCGATGAACTCAACAGTTACACCATCCAAAAAAACCAATCGCTCATTGATCACATTGATAATGCGGTCGCTGAACTGTTGAAACACAAGGCTCGTCTACAGCTTGATATTCAAAAGCTGCAAGACGGTGACATTGATCTGGTGAAACAGGCCAAGCAGCAATACGAAGACAACCAGATGTCGAGTAGCAGCTAGTTCAGGTCTGATAGCCAGGATTCAATTTTAACCCTACCGGGGTGCTTTCCCGGAAGGGATGGGCACCCTGCTAATCCAGGAGGCCCTATGCAACAAGCATTAAACTTTGATCTATCAGAACAACCACTCCCTGTGCTTTTGCGCGGGGATAAGTGGGATTCTGTTTGGTCAGAACTGACTGATAACGAGGATTTGAACTTCGTTGATGCCAGTAGAGGAACCAGTCTGTCATCGTTGATCACGTCATCGGTTGAGGCCATTCACACGGCCTTAATTGATGGATGGACCATGATGATCGGCTATTCCAGTGGTAAAGATTCTGAAACGGTCTTGCATCTGTTCCTGATGGCCCTGATCCGGGCTGTCAGGAGTGGGGCGACCATCAGCCAACACCACTTCATCTTGCACACTGACACACTGATCGAAAGCCCAGAAGTAAGATGGCTGGCGGATCAGAAACTGGCCGAGCTGGAGCGTTTCATTGCGAAGGAAAATCTTCCTCTGACCATCGTTTTGGCAAAGCCGGGGATCACGCAGAGTTGGACGGGCCGAATCCTTACGGGGAGGGGGTTGCCTACGTTTAGCAATAGTGCGAGACAATGCTCGAATGAGCTGAAGATCACTTCTGCTAAGAGAGCTAAGGCCGCTTATATGCGGGACCTTCCCAGGGAGGTTCGGCAGAAAGTCTGCCTTTTGTTGGGTAGTCGTGATGCTGAAAGCACAATTCGTGCAGCCAACATTGCAAAACAGCGAGGAAGCTCAGATCGCGTCATTAAGACGAAGGATGGGGGTGAGCTGTATGTAGTGAAAAAATGGTTGGCGAGTGATGTATGGGAGTTCTTGTTATCCGCTGGCATGGGCTCAAAATATCCTCTGCCAAGTTACTTGGAGAGCAATGTCACTACGGCAGAGCTCTACAAGGCGGCAACAGGAGAGTGCGTGTGGTCGGCAACAGAGAAAAAGGCCAGTGACGCCTGTGGCGCTCGCTTCGGTTGCTGGGCTTGCCAGGCTGTTGGGTTGGATAAGTCAATGGAGACATTGCTTGCCACGGACCCTGAAAGGCATGGCTACATGGCAGGGCTGAACCGTATCCAGCGCTACTTGGCTAAGCGCCGGTACGCATGGGAAGACCGCCATCCCGTAGGTCGAACGATTTACGAGGGCGGATACATCAAAATACAGCCGGACGTTTACAGTCCTGTTTTCCTCGAACGATTACTTCATGTCTGTTGCAGCATGGACTACATGGAGCAAAAGAGAGCTGATGAGCTGGCATACAAGCTGGCTACTGGGCAAGCAGAGGATAACGACTGGAACCGTCGAATGGCAGAGCCACAATTCCGGATAATATCGGAAGAGGCTTTAGTCCATATCGACTTCATGTGGGCCTTCCATCATTTCAATGATAAGCCTTTCCATGCCCTGGAGATTTACCACAGGGTTTGGTCGATGGGTGATCTGGACTTGCTGGAAGACGAGCCGCAGTGTGAAACCGTTCCTCAGTCACCAATTCCGAAGCCATTGTGGTTGAAGGTTGGTCGCTGGGGCGATGGTTCGCTTTCTGATGGCTTGGCCGACCCGTTAGCGGAAATGGCTTACTTTGACGGCGGGGATGACCCGTTGGCAGCGAAAGTGATCAATACCGCAGACGGAAAGAGAAGGGTGGTTTGCTTCGCAGAAGATGATGAGGTGAAAGTCGATCCCGACTCCGCTGCGTTCATCATCTGGAACGAATACCCGAGACTAAGGGAGTCTGTACTAAAGGGACATTATACGCCCGGTAGTGCAGCGCAGTTCTACCTTCGGTTCGGAGCTATCCAGCTTGCGAAAGGAAAAGGCGCTTTGTATCACCGTATGATGCAAAGAGGTCAAACCTACCATCAGATGGGCCTTACAGGGCTACAGACGATGGAAGGAATCCAACAGCGCAAGGATGTCAAAGTGCTTAGCGATGCTAAGTACAAAGATCTGGTGAAGCGAAAAATCAAGGGAAGACTGGCAACGGTACGCTGGTGGGTCAACTTGCACTTAACGTTCAAGTACCATCTGCACCACCGTACTCCGACGGGGTTGTTCATCGAGAAGCAACTTAACCAGGAAGCAATGGAAGAACAGAAACGGCATCAGGAGCGATGGTTTAACTACGTGACTGACGCGATGCTTTGTTACTCCAGCGCATTCTGTATGAGCGTCATGGAAGGACGAGAGGGGAGCGGAAACGCCAACATTCGTCGTTACATGGCCGCGACCAGAAGGAAGGCTTATACGGCCCTCTGCGAGCTCTTGGACAATACTGACGCCCTGTGGGTGAATGATGTGGTCCAGGGTGCCGTAGGGCAGTATGAGGCGATACAGGCAGCCCTAACCGAAGGTTCCGCGCTTGCTATCTATCTTGACTGGATCAACCTACTGTCAAAACGCCATCCAGCCTCTTTGGAGCGACATGTCAGAACGATGATCAAGGCGGTTCAACGCTTACATCGCCGCGACGACACAGAGTTGCAAAGAGGACAGCAAGGCTTGTCCTTGGCCGCATAAAAGGCCCTCCTTCGGGAGGGCTTTTTCTTTTGCACCCCAAAAGGGCAATTACAGCGTTTTACCCTTTTAGGTGGCTGTCATACTCTTTGCTCATTGTCAGCGCTTGCTGGCTATAACGGTAGCTGGCCCAAAACAGCAATAACCTAACCCCTCGGGAGGCAACCCCTCCTGGGTTCTCTCCCACAAACAAAGGAGAGAAGCATGAGCCTAGACAAGTTAAGTCGGCTGGTGGACCAACAGCGAAAGACTCAGGATGAAATCGACAATGAAATCATTCTGGCCGTCAAAGAGGTGTTGGCTACAAACTCAGTCGGTTTAGCCCGTGAGCTTGTTGGGGGTGTCCCGCAAGATCATCCATTCCATCCGTTTTTACTCGCTATAGCTAAGCAGCTTGACCCGAGATAACTAAGTAACCCAACCGGGTACACCAAGGCCCGGTCGGCTTTGGTGTACCTCCAACCAATTTTGGAGGCACTATGTCTAATTCAAATTTCGGCTTTCTAGCTCTGGCCTTGCGCCAACGCCTGATCAAACGCTGGTCACTGATGCACTCTGTTCAACCGGAGTCTGTGTTGGAACACAGCGCTGTTGTTACCCTGCTTTCCTACCTGGCTGGCAATATTGCCATTCAGCAAGGGAAGTCGGTGGATCTGGCAGTCATGCTTGCTCATGCTTCGTTGCATGATGCAGCCGAGGTTCTCTGTTCGGATGTTGTAACACCGGTCAAGAAAGCAAACGCTGTTTTGCAGCGTGAGTTTGAACGACTGGAAAAGGCCGCAGAGGACAAACTCATCCAGACTCTTCCCGAAGAACTCCAGGATGCAGTCGCCATAGCCTTCGCTCCCGGTGGCTATGAACAATCACTGGTTAAGGCCTGTGATACCTACTCCGCTTACATCAAGTGCAAACTTGAGGTGGCCGCAGGTAATGGCCTTGAGTTCCAGGATGCTCTCAGCAAAATGGAACGTGTTGTTGCTCAGGTGAAATCGGACTTCCCGGAAATCGACGCTCTGGACAAATGGTTTGGTGACGGACTCGGCCATTCAGTAGATAAACTGCTGGCAGGGGGTAACGATGACTAATCCAATCCCTGGCGACATCAAGATTAAGGACTTTGGCCGCGACCGGAAATTCCGTTCGGTTGATGAGCTTCAAAGCACTTTGTCAGAACAGTACAAAGGTCAGCATGTCAGCATCGTTTACCCTGCAAAGCCCAGCGGTTTACTCCGCACGGTTTTTGTCAGTGTCGATGATGCTGGTGGCGTGAATCGAACCTATGGGGACCAGTCTCCTGTCGATTTTTCTGCCATAAAAGATGACCTGTATGTACCAAGTGACCTGTAGGAGAGCACTAGCTATGGTGGTGATCATCGTAAACACAGGACACTATGAGTTTATCGGCCTTGGTGAGACCCACGGACAAGCCACAGAAGGGCTTTTGAAACGCTGGGACGAACACTGCGAACGTAATCCGGATGCTGAGTCTGGTTACATGCAGGAGCTGATAGAAGAAGGAAGCGCACAAGTTGTCGAGATGGAGCCCGGCTCCGCCGTGATTTACGGACTTGACGGCTAAGCCTCCTCAATTAACCCACTCGGGCGCATCATCCCGAGAGGGTGTGGTGCGTCCTAACCAAAAGGAATGCACTATGTCTAACTTTGAACAAGCTCTGGAGCGTACTGACGGTAAAACACTGATTCTCAGCAATGGGAGTAAGTGGGCAGGCCAAGACCCGGACAGCATTCAGACTTTACTGGATGTCCTGGGTGACAACGTTCTTGACCCGATGTTTGAGCAGTATCACTGTTATCGCCCATACCCGTTTGAACCAATGGTGAGGACGGGGCGAAATGGCGAAATGTTCCAGCCTTGGCTTGGGGCAGCCAGTTTCTTTGGGAACTTCCTGACTGTCTCTCATGTTTTCAACATCATCACGAAAGATGACGGTGTTGTTGATGCCTTAACAGAGGCGATCCGGAAGAACATGGCGACTGAACAGTACCAGCAGAATGCCTATGAGCGTTATGCCGGTTGGTTCTACGCTGAAACCAGCGAAGGGTTAAGGCTAGTCTCTCCAAGTGAGGCTGCCGACATCCGAGCTGGCGCAGTTTCAAAGCTGCGTTACCCAAGAAACTTCGAGGTTATGAAAACTGCGGTTCTCAAAGGTCCTCGATTTGATACTGAATTAAGCCGCAAGGCTTCTTAACCCAAACATTAACCCCACGGGGGACATCGGTCCCTGAGGGGATGGTGTCTCCCTCTGAAATTAAGGAGATACCAATGATTAAACAGCATTTTCAAAACGAACTGGTTAAGTGTGGATACCCGGATGATCTGACGATTGAGTACAGTCTCGGATACTGTCAGGGGGATGGCGTAGCCTTCTACGGGGATTTGAGCGTTGATGACGTCAAAGCTCTCATGAATCGCCTATTCAGCACTGAGCCCGGCCAAGTGGATGCTGTCAGCCGCGTGAAGAACCTGATGGCACAGAAAGACATTGAGAATATGCTTTCTGTCCTCCGCGAATATGGTTCCTGTGACCTGTCCATTACTCGGAATAGTCACGGGCATCACTACAGCCATTGGAACTGCATGAACATCGACGACAACGTGGACTTCACAGGGATCTTCCCTGATGATGATTCCATGATTGGCACCGGCATTGAAGGGATTAACCTGGATATGGTCGAGCGCTGGCAAGACCTCTGGGAACGCTTTGTGCTGGAGCTGGCGGATGATGTGAAAAGTCTTTCCAAGAAGCTCGAAGCGGACGGGTACTCGCTGATCGAGGCCTCTCCATGCGAAGATGAAGTGGTTTGGGAACGCGCCACTGAAAACTACCTGGTGCGTGTTACTGAACTCCCTGAGCGGGATTTCGATATGGGCCACTGGGATGACGAAGTAAGAGACCAAACAATTTGTTCTATCCTGGAAGGGAAAGAGCGAGTGCTTGGCCTACGTGTTGAGGTACTCTCTCGTGAAAACGAGATTGTCCTGGGTGAAGAGAGTCTGTACGGCTTGACCGTTACCAGTGATGACAAGAGCTACGCTGGCTACAGACGAGAACTTCTCCGGGGAGCTATCCAGCAAACCAGGGACTTTTTCTCTCGCCACCTCAAAGCGGCATAATAAGGCAGGGGGAAACCCCTGCTTTACTTCCCAAGTCTTCTTACTCATGGTAAAGCCATCAGTAAGCAGATTTTGTCCTCCCTGAGGGCGAAAACGTGCGATAGCTGGTCGCCAAAAACAAACAGCAAATTAACGTTAATTTATTAATCCCTGCGGGAGTCTATCTCCTGCTGGAGATACCTCCCGTTATTTCTGGAGGTATCCATGAACAAATTCCAAGACTTTAAGTTGGTTTATCGTCAAGGTGGTCGTCGCTTAGAGCGTGTCTTTACGGACACTCTTTACGCGAATGTGAAGCGTGTCGCTGACTCGTTTCCTCCGACCGTTCTTTGGCGCATTCAGCCAGCGTAAAACTCGGAACCTTAAAGCTCGGCTTTGGCCGTGACCTTTCAATAACCCATGCGGGTACACTTCCCCGCACGGGGTAGGTGTACCCATTAACTTTGGAGTACACCTTATGAACCAAGTAGCTAAATTGGACCTCGCCCAAATCCGTCAACAAGCCATCAATGATGGTCTGCTGGTGGACCAATCTTCCATCGGTAAACAAGCTGGTTTCCTGACCAATGTGGCAGTGACCCCGGCAATTGTCGATGGAGTATTTGGTGCAGATGGTAAGCACTCGGTAGAAGACTTCCTTTTCATGTTTTTGCAGCTTTGTGTTGCTCAAACAAAGGTCGCTTTTACCGACAACAAGAATTGGGGAAAGATTCGTCTTTATTACCCCATGCCCACTGTAGATGGCTTTTTCAAACCCACTGAGGTTGTGATTAAGTCAGATCCTGTAACCGCAGATGTCACAATCATGATGGCCTCGGAAGAGGGCACTCATTTGTGCTTGTGATATTCACAAAATTCGCCTCCGTTTCGGGGGCGACCTTTTTAAACCCCTCGCCGGGGAGTTCTCCCCGGCTGGGGAGCCTCCTTGGCACATTCTCCCGGTGTCGGGGTTTCCTTAAAACCCTGGCGACGGGGGTTTAAGGAAGCCTCGATGCTGGGGTCCACGCTAAGGAGAAAACCTATGTCTTACTACAAAGCTGACACCGTTCGTGAAGCTGCAAACGGAAACTGGCTATTCATCCTGGCGGCCCTCGCGCCCCATCTTGAACCAGCTCTCCGTAAACCTGGTCGTCATGTTTCTTGTCCTATCCACGGCGGGAAAGATGGCTTCCGACTGTTCAAGGATGCCCACCTGACTGGTGGCGGCGTATGCAATACATGCGGTGCCAATCATGATGGTTTTGAGCTGCTGATGTGGCTCAATAACTGGGACTTTAAACAGTGCCTGAGCGAGGTTGGTGATTATCTGGGCGTTGAGAAAGAGCAACCCCAGTATCAACAAGCCGCTGCACCGACACGAGCTCCTGTCCAGGCCAAAGCGCCTGTTCAGCAAGAGCCTATGAAGGTGAATAACAAGGTTCTCGATTCCAAGAATCGTAAAAAATCCATTGCCGGTACTCTGATTGCCCACGGTAAAGCTCCTTATGAGCATAACGAAGACAACGAGCTCAGCTACTTTGCCTTCATCCGTGACAAGAGCGGTTTGGAACGCACCATCTGGGGCGTGGATCTTGAAAGAGCCATTGGTGAAAGTGAAGCCAAGTATGGGGATGAGATCGTCATGACAAACCTCGGGCGCGAGCCTGTAACTGTCGTCGTTGAAGTTAAGGACGAGCAGGGGAATGTTGTGAGAGAACAACCTATGCAAACGCATCGCAACACCTGGCTGGTGGAACGTCGCGGCGCTACGGTAACGCAGTTCCGCGCTCGCTCGAACGGTGGTGTTGAGCCGGTGAGTCACCATGTTGAGTCGGCCCCTGTGGTCAACCGCACGGTAGAAGCTCCGGCACCGCAAGCACAACATGCGGCCACACAACCGGAAGAGCAAAGCAGCGAAAACAAGCCGAAAGTTGTTCCGATGTTTCGTGAACAACCTAAGCCTTGGCTGCTTGAGCTCCAAGAAGAAATGGAGAAGAGAATGGAGCGCGAACGCGCTTACAGTGCTCGTCTCCGTGAGAAAATCGAGAAGGTATGGAACGAGTGTTTGCCGTTCTCCAGTCATGTGACTGAGCCAATGCGTCTGTACTTCAAAAACCGCGAGCTTCTGTTCAAGGTTGATGAAGTAGAAAAAACAGACTGTCTGCGGTTCAATCCGGCTATGGCCTACTACGACGAAGATGGCAATGAAGTTGGGAAATTCCCGGCTATCGTCTGCGCTATCCGAGATGTGGAAGGCAACCTGGTAACGCTCCACCGCACCTATCTCACCCAAAACGGTAAAAAAGCCAAGGTCGGCAACGCCAAGAAGATGATGCCCATTCCTGACGGTTTGGATGTCAATGGCGCGGCCATCCGCCTCGGTGAACCGACTGAGGGTATCCTGGGTGTTGCAGAAGGGCTGGAAACAGCTCTGTCAGCTTATCGAGTCACTCAAATCCCGGTTTGGTCAACGGTCAATGCAACCCTGATGGAGTCCTTCGAGGTTCCAGAAGGTGTTCACACCGTACTGATCTGGGCTGACAAAGATAAGTCTGTGACTGGTGAGAAGTCAGCGAACGTGCTGAAAGCCAAGCTGGAGAAGCGCGGCATTCGTGTGTACGTCCTGCTGCCTAAACTCCCGATCCCGCCCAGAGCGAAAGGGATTGACTGGAACGATGTCCTGATGAGTCAGGGAAGCCTCGGTTTCCCGAATGCTCGCTACCTGCGCGATTTCATTGCGAGAAGGAGAGCTGAGTATGGCCGTCATTGATGTCTCGAAGGTTGATACAACGCCTGGTAACGACGCGGTGTGCCCCTTCTCTCCCCCTGAGGGGTGGGAGGGGGACTCTGCGGCCTACGTTGAGCTTATGCGGTCTCGGTATCGTCATTTGATGCACGGCCAGAGAATGATGGTGACAGCCTCCTTCGCAAGAAGGGAGCCTATCCAAGTTACTGGCCCGTTTGCTGATGAAGCGACGAAGATCATTAACTCAATGAAGATGAACAAGGCGAAGCCAACAGCTTTGTCTGCCTAAAACTTTAACCCTGAGGGGGTGTTCATGCCCTCTCGGGCATGATTCGCCTCCTCTTCAACTATGGAGGTAATCATGAAAAAGTTTTTGCGTATTAAGACGTGGTTTGTGCGTCTTTTCTCTCCTGACAAGAAGACTCTGGGAGCTATCGGTGAAGACCTGCGTAAGGTCGCCGTAACAGCCATCGGTGTCGGTATTGTTGGATTGGCTGTATCTGGGGACACTATAACCGTCAAAGAAGCCGGTTTGGTGTTGGTAATTGGGGTTATCCTGTGGATCTATGGTATAATCTTAACCAAGGTCAGCAATTCCTAAGGGGGTCAAATGGACGCTTTCACATTAGGCATGTTGGGGTTGCTCATATTTTTCACTGTCGTCACTGGCGGCAGTCTGTATCTCTACCATGAGAGACAGAAAGAAAAAAAGCATCACAACGCCTAAGTAATAACCGCGAACATGAACCAAAGGGCCAGCAATAGCTGGCCTTTTTTTATGCCTAGCGTTTATTGGCGTTACATGTCACACTTGCTAAGCGTGACATGTAACGATAATGGCGAAACCATGAGAATATCTGACGAGGACGCGACCGCAGCCAGCGTCTATCTTCTTCGATCTGTTTCCCGCCCCAAATTCTGGTTTGATACTCCTCGTGAACTCAAAGCGGAGGCCGTCGAGAAGTTAAACGAACTCAGCCAAGATGGGCAGTCTATTTCGTGGTGGGTAGGCAAGTACCTCACCAGCGACCAGCAGGCCAAGTTAGCGACGTCTATCCGGCAGAGTCGCAGACGGGGAGCAGGGGCAGGAAAGAGCATTACCATCAGCGATAAAGCCCACCGTATCTTGAAGCGGTTATCAGAGGTTGATGATTGCAGCCTTTCAGACGTGATCGAGAAACGCCTGGCCCGAGCCTATAACCGATCATGGGATGATAAATAGACTGTCACCAGGGGTTGCATTTTAAAATCCCGTGATAGCATCTAAATGAACCCTAACGAATAGGGATGCTGGCGGCGATGCCGATCACTATCCCGGCAATGGAGAAATTTACCATGATGACATTGACTACTGTCTCGAAAAAAACCTCAAACAACTCAGCTCTGGTCTTTTGGCGCGTTGGCACAAAGCGAAAAGGCATCCTCGATGTCCGTATCGACTTTGATCACGAAGAGGCTGACTTATTGGCTGAGCTCGTCGCCATTCGCTACCTGGCTCTGGATAAGCAGGTGTTTTGCCGTGAACCTGGTGCCGGTTCGGGTTACAAGCTGGTGGTCTCTAAAGGCGCAATCAAGAAGCTGGCGCTGGGCAAATCCAGCAAGAAATTTGCTTTCAAGTTTGCAGCTTGTCTCACCGGTCGTTTGAAAGGCGCAACCATTGAGGTTTCGCAGAGTATGGAGTTCATGGATGAGCCAGGGGAGGGGAATGTCGAGCTCCTCGATGTGGACAAGCAGGCCTATACCCAGACTCATGACGAAATCTCTACGCCAGCCATTGGCCCCGTCCTGGTGACTCAACATGCCATCGATCAGTATCAGGCCCGGATAACCTCTGGAGACCCCAAAAAACCGTGGGCCTCACTCGTTGGCCGCCTCCAGCATCCAGAGCTACAGGTCCAGCCTTTTGATGAAAAAGTGGCTCGCCATAAAGCCAGAAAGTATGGCCGCGTCGATAACGTGGAAGTCTGGGGCCACCGCGATTCCAAATTCAAGTACCTCATGGTGATCAACGACGACAACAAGAAGCGTGTTCTCGTGACAGTGTTTGAACGCAATGAGTGACCTGGTTGATGAGCCTGAACTGGCTTCCCATTTGTCCCTAATGTACAACTTCTTCAAATCACGTATTCATACCCTAAAAGGGCAGAAACGCAGTCGTTGAAAGCGACTTTCCTACCTGAAAATGGCTCCAGCGTAACAACTGGAGCTGTTTATGAGATCGAGACCTCCCCTTTCACTGATGCGAAACCTGCGGTCATTGGCCGTGGTGGTGCTCGCAACCTTGCCGTGTATCGCTTTTGCACAATGGCGGGTTGTGGCCGTGAGCACCGAAGTAGATGCAATGCGCTTCAACACCATCATGGACGCGCATTCCTTCATGAAGAGCTACCGCATTGAAGAGGAGAAGGGGTACGGAGAGTTCGTCAGCGAAAAGCTGTATCCGGTCGAGGGATATGGTGATGGCCGCTACACCTCCAGGATCTGCTTCAAGTACGTTGGCGGGACCGCAAGCTATGACCCTGAAACCTGTACTGGTGGAGCATACTGGCGGTCAACCTACATCCTGCCGGGCGAGATGGACAACACTCCATTCCTGGACAGGGATCTCGGGTTGCCATCAACAGCCATGTGTGTGGGGAATCCCATCCATCTTGGCACCGGCAACAAGTTCCAGGCTGAGCTGGATTATCAAAGCGGTGGCTCCGACCCGCTCACTTTCACCAGGTACTACAACAGCCATCTCCCGGATGAAGAGCTCGGCGGCTGGCGGCATACCTACTCGCGGAGCGTCGAGGTCAACGCCTCGAAGTACGGTGAGAACATGGTTGTCCTGCACCGGCCAGAAGGGCAGGAGCTCGCCTTCTACGAAACATCCTCTGGATGGGTGCCAACATGGAAAACCGATGACGCCTTGGTCAAGGAGGCTACCGGCTGGCGCTACACTCAATCTGACGGGGTAGTCGAGGCCTATGATGAAACCGGACGACTGACCGGCATCGAGAAGCCCAACAGCAATCACATCACCCTGAGCTATCTGAACGGAGATCTATCCTCGATCACTGACGGCTTTGGCCGCACCATCCAGTTCCAGTATCAAGATGGCCGCATGGTCAGTGTCACCGATCCTGCTGGTGGCAATATTCAGTACCAGTACAACAGCGCTGGCAAGCTGGCGGAAGTGATCTACCAGGACAATACGAGCCGCAGCTATCTCTACGATGACCCGAATGCACCAGGTTTGCTCTCTGGGCTGGTGGACGAGAACGGCAACCGTTTCGCCACATGGGGATATGATGCTCAGGGGAGGGCAGTTCTAAGTGAACACGCCGGGGGCGCAGAGAAGACTCAGGTAAGCTACAACGCTGACGGAAGTGTCTCTGTCACCAACGCCCTCGGCCACGTTCAGCGATATACCTACAGCCGTCACAACGGGATGCTCAAGCCTGATGTTGTTGAGGGTGCGCCGTGTACCGGCTTTGTGGGAGGCAAGGAAACCTACGTCTACGACAGCAAAGGCCTCGTCTCCAGCATTACAGATCGTGCTGGACAGAAGCGCACGTTCACCCATAACGACCGGGGATTGGAAACCACCCAGATAGACCAAGATGGGGGCAAGGTTACGACCGACTGGCTTCCTTCCAAGTCTCTCCCTGCAAAAATCACAGAACCAACCAGGATCACTGAGCTTACCTACGACACTCATCTCCGGGTGATAAGCCGCAAGGTCACTGATCGCAGCTCGGGCGCTTCCCGGACATGGAACTACACCTATGCCCCCGTTGGTACAGGAAAGCCGAGCCTGCTGGCCTCGGTTGATGGTCCACGCACCGACGTCAGCGATGTGACGACATTTGACTACGATGACCAGGGCAACCTGATCCGGACAACGAACGCGCTGGGGCAGGTGACGCAGTTTGGTGACTACGACGCGAACGGTCGCGCCGGGACCATTCAGGGTGTCAACGGTGTAACCCAAACCCTCACCTATGACGCCAGAGGAAGACTTGTCAGCTCCACTGGACCAGAAGGCACCACGGTCTACAACTATGATGCTGTGGGCCTCCTGAGCTCGCTGACCAAGCCAAATGGTACAACCGTCAGCTATGAGTACGACGCTGCACACCGGCTGGTGGCGGAAACAGATGCACAGGGCAACCGGCGTGAGCTTGAGCTCAATGACCTCGGGAACCCAGTAGAAGAGCGCCTGCTCGATGCGCTGGGTCAGACCCGTTGGATAGAGCACCGGATCTTCAACGAAATCGGCTGGCTCTCCAGTGTCTCCGATGCCTATAGCAATCAGTCATCGTTTTCCTACGATGTGGTGGCAAACCTGATACAGGAGACCAGTCCATCTGGTAACGCGCACTCCTACAAGTACGACGGCTTCCATCACCGGACACAAACGACCGATCCACTCGGGAAGGTCACGCAGGTACTCTACAAGGATACCGGCGATGTTTACCGCGTCTCAGACCCTCGTTCGCGCCTGACCTACTACAGCTACAACGGCTTTGGCGAAGTGACTCAGGTCCGGAGCCCGGACACCGGCACCACCGACATTACCTATGACGAAGCCGGTAACGTGGCAACGCGCAAGACGGCCAAGGGACAAACCACAAGCTACAGCCTGACTCTTATACACAAGTAGCGCCCTGAACGGAACCATTCCCGTTTTCCAGGA